>Ga0247611_10000194_pt1 | contig 126040 bp, 107 predicted proteins | sample 177DNAGHGhighgp2_FD_192422 | JGI IMG/M metagenome (GOLD analysis project Ga0247611, IMG submission 192422) | Sheep rumen microbial communities from Palmerston North, Manawatu-Wanganui, New Zealand - 1770 DNA GHGhigh gp2 | ecosystem: Host-associated > Mammals > Digestive system > Stomach >...
ACAGATTTCAGGTATTCCCCGTGGCGGTCGCGTCAACATCCGCGTAAAGGCTATGAACGACGGCAACGCCGAGCTGCTCGGCTGGATGCTCGCTCCCACAGATCCCCGCGACTTCTCAGTGAAGTTCAAGAACACCATCGACGGTAAGGACATGAAGGAGCTGAAGGGCACAGGCTGCTACTGCGTGAAGTACAAGGAGTACTGGGCAGACGGCGAGGAGCACTACGAGGACATCGAGATCGTATGCCAGAAGCTCGAGAACGGCCCTGTAGCCTTCGAGAATCCTTGGCGATAAAAAAATCTATTAACTATTAACCTGCTCACAAAGTGCACGACACGTTGTGAGCACTTTTTTTGATGCCAAACGGTTACGGTTACAGTTGTAACCATGTAACCTTTTGAGAGTTGACGGGTTTGGTTTGTAAATTAATTTCAAATACACCATTTTAAAGGCACTAATATGTATCCATCTGACATACAACCAGTTACAAGGCACTAAGTTTATCGTTAGCAAACACTGAGTTTATAGGTACTAAAAGGGTCGTTTCTCGTAATGAAACCAGTGCTTACATTACGACAAACTCGGTGTTTGTAGGGCATGACTTCATATTGTAAACTAATTTCAAAATGGCATGCCAGTAAAAGGTTACATGGTTACAACTGTAACCGTAACCATTCGAGCCCCAATACAATGCGATTCCTGAAAAGGTGTTATTTTTGTTTTATTTATGTTAAATTGTATAGGTGCGCCCCTACCCGTTCCAATATTATTCTTTATATTTGCATGATGGTACTAGAAACCGATCTAGGAACACTCTACTAATATAATTATCAGAGAAGTGGAGCAACATATTGACCAAGACATTCACAGACAATCTGAATGAACGGGAACAAGCCAATAAGTAGTTATTAATTTAATTCAAAACAATATCACAATGAAAATCCGACATTATTTAACAATGCTTGCTGTTGCCCTGACAGTTCAGGCCAACGCAGACAATCGTTTTGACATGTCTCCCCTCACACTGGAGACACCTGAAATGAAGGCTGAACTGGTGGATCTGCCCGAACTAAATTCCACCCGTCTTGATATGGTTTCACCTTCTGAAAGTCCGAAGATGGATTTTGACTTCTTCAAGTCGAAGACGAATCCAGGCGTCAAGCCCTACAAGTTTATGGACGACATGACCTTCGTCGGTATCCCCCTGTTCGTTGCAGGCTGGGCCATCAAGGGCGACAAGGCTATGTTCCGTGTCAATGCAAAGGCAGAGCAAGGCGGCAAGAAGAATACGCAGTTATTGACGGACTTCAAGACAGGTATCGACGACTACACACAGTTCTTCGGCCCCGCTATGGTAGTAGGACTGAAACTTGGTGGCTATGAGGGCCGCAGCGACTGGCCCCGCCTGCTAGCCAGTTCGTTAATGTCATACGGTATCATGGCTGGCTTGGTCAATGGAATCAAGTACACCGCCAAGGAAATGCGTCCTGATGGCTCTTCAGCCAACTCTTGGCCCTCTGGCCACACGGCCACAGCGTTCGTAGGTGCCTCGCTGCTGCATAAAGAGTATGGTCTGACGCGTTCACCCTGGTGGTCGGTAGCCGGCTACGGTGTGGCCACAGCCACAGGTGTGATGCGTGTGCTGAACAACCGTCACTGGATTAGCGATGTGATGTCGGGTGCCGGCATCGGTATCATGTCTACTGAGTTAGGCTATGCCCTCTGTGACCTGCTCTTCAAGCAGAAAGGCCTGCTGCGCAACGATCTTATCCTGAATAGTGAAAACCCGTCGTTCTTCAGCATCTCAATGGGTGTGGGTCTGGGAAGTAAGGATCTCGAGTTCGAAGACAATGGCGATAAGAGAACCATCAAGTTCCGTGCCGCTACGGTGGTGGATGCAGAAGGAGCCTACTTCTTCAACAAATACATCGGCGTCGGCGGTCGTCTGAGAGTGAGAGCCCAGTCTGCCAAAGACTTCGGAGACTTTACCGACTATGCTGCATGGGAAGATATGTATGCCTGGGAAGGCTTGCGGACAACCTATCAGACACTTAAACCTGAGGACTACCCCGCTACTAGTACTGAAATCGAGAACTGGGTTACTTATATGAACAAGATCGGTTATGACACGAATTCAGAGACTGCATGGAATGCCAATGCCCCCGTCACAGACATCTACGGCACCGTGAAGAGCGACCATATTACCGAGTTTACAGGTAGTGTAGGTGTGTACTTCAACCTCCCGCTCAGCAGTCACTTCGCCCTGGGCACCAAGGCCTTGATTGGTCGCTCTATCACCCAGGAGCTTGACATCGACGGCCATGCAGAAGGTAACAAGAAGGATATCAGCTACTCGATGACACTTGACAACAGGCCAAACCAGCAGATAGACGGCGACCCATCCTTGTCGATCAACAATCTGGAGTATCCTAACAATACAGGTGAGAAATGGACTGAAGATTGGGAATACCTGACAATCGGTGCCGAATCATCGACGTCGTTTGGCACAGGTATCTCGCTGACGTATAAGTACAAGTCTAACTTCTCATGGCGTCTGTTCTGCGACTACGACTACACCCGAAAGAACTTCACAGCGAAATACGACCCCTTCCACTTTATGGAGAAAGGTGTGACAAGTGGCGCAAACGTATTAATGGAAACCGTAGGCGACTATGCCGACGGCCTAGGATTTGAAGCCAGGGAATACAAGATGAAAAAGCACATGAATTATGTGACCCTGGGCCTTTCGTTCCTCGTAAATCTATAACTTTATAATAACTGAAGAAATGAAAAGAAGTAAACTATGGATGCTTGCCGCCATCTTCACTATCTGCAGCACAGTGGCTGTTGTGACGGCCTGTAAAGAAGCTAATGCCCAGAGCGACAATCCCGTTAATTCGGTACAGTCTACCGAACTGATTCGCACCAGCCAGAGTTGGGACGGTGTAGAGTTACCAGACTATTTACAGGGACGCCCCGAACTGGTGGCCGTGAAATATGAGTTCCCTGCTGGTCAGAAGCTGGGCTGGCATCATCACCCCGTGATGAACTACGGCATTCTGGTGCAGGGTGAGCTGACCATCATCGGACAGGACGGCAAGGAGAAAACAGTCCATGAGGGCGAGGCAGTCGTAGAGATGGTAAATACCATCCACCACGGCGAGAACCGAGGCTCTAAGCCTGTCATTCTCTACATGTTCTATCTCTCGCAGAAGGATTTGCCATTGGCCGTGCAGCACCCGGAAATCCCGCTAGAGTAGGAATTGAAGTCAGGAAAAGAAATCCCCGCCATGTAGCGGGGATTTCTTTTATCCAATAATCAAGAATAGCGAGACTATTTCAGCATTTTCTTGCCCTCTTTAATATATACACCGTTGGTAGGCTCATCTGAGATACGCTGGCCTTTGAGGTTGTAGATAGCTGCTTTCTTAGAACCAGCACCAGCTCGTGTAGGTGCATTGATGTCCGTCAGCAACTCATCGTAGGCTGCAATGCGGTCCTCAAAACGGGCTTCAAGATCAGAGAGTTTGTAGAGACCATCTTCGTTGGCCGTTAAGCCCTCAAGAGCCACGGGGAACACCATTGGGGGATTCTCAAGCATGAGCAAGGGCATCTGGCGCAACTGATCAACACGCTGATAGACGAGATTGATGGCGGCATACTGACTGCCGTCGGCTCCCTCCCATTTCTCAAAGACAAGCTTGGAACCGATGGGTGTCTTCGACTCGATGGCTTGAGGAAGCGTATATTCCGCCAATCCCAGCGCAGCGAGCACACTGCCGAGATTTGAATCATGTCCGCATAGGAAAGTGAACAGTCGCCCCTCTGTCTTCAGCTCTTCGAGGATTGTCTGCAGGAGTGGATGCGCCACATTTATAGCCACTAAGGGGGCAGTAAAAAGGATATCGCCATAATAATCCTTCACGGCAGATATCTTCTCCCAATCGCTGAGCGACAGCTGATGGCCAAAAGCAGCCTTCAGCTCATCGGACTCTTCATAATACTGCAATACGAGGGCATCACTGGCGCTACAAGCCGTCTTGAGCGAGCCTGTCATACTTGGCTCTTTATTCAGTTCAAGAAGAATATTGGTATCGTCAGTCTTGAAGCCACTGAACTCACCAGCCTGCCAGGCTGCGCTCTGCTCCACATCGAGCACATCCTGCAAGAGTGCATAGTTCTCAGCCAACTTATCACCAATACCCTCTAGAGAGCCGTTACCGAATAGGTCGGCAATCTGCTGGCGGGCTCTTGCACAATAGTCATCGCTCGCAACAGTTAGCTGGGGCGTAAAAACAGGGTCCATTGTATTCAGGTCATAGTGGTGCTCAATCTCCACATCGGCCACAGGGAGCATACCGCTGGAGAAATACTGCGCCGTGGCGATAGTGCGCTGCATGGAGTTAGCATAGAAGCGCATTGAGCCTGCAGCAGGCAGATGGTTCTCGTCCATAAGTCCCTCGCTGACAAGCCACTTGCGGAAGAACTGGCCCATCTCCGTCTCAAGCACACCGCCACGTAATGACAGTTCGCTCTTGCCTGAAGACCAATGGAACCACTCATGGGGCGTAAGACGCCCCAAGGCTGACTCTGGCCCCGACAATGGTGAACGGATATTGTGACGACTCAAAACGACAGCCTCCTTCAACGTATAACGACTGTGGAAGTCGGCTGTTCTTTCAATCTGTGCCTCAGCACTTAACCCGCTGCCTATAAGAATAGCAGCAAGAATCCATCGATAACTCCTGTTCATATTAATAGTCTTTAAATGCGTCCATAATTGCCGTTGGGCGATGATTGCGGAAAGCGCCTAGTCGATATTGCCCCTCAGCCTCTGGTGCCCAGTAGAAGACGCCCTTGCAATGCCCGTCAGTCTGAGTGCGGGCTGCGCTGATAAGGCGTTTCAGCCACTTCTTACCTGCTTCGGGATGATCGGCATCGTAGCCAGTTTCCACGATCATCAGCGGCGTCTGATAGGTCTCATAGAGGGCATTGATGTTGGCGATGGCTTTGGTCAGCGTCTCGTCCTCGTCTTTCGTCAGTTTCGCATCAATATCCCAATAGGGATAGACACTCAAGCCAATCATATCCCACTTCGCACCATATTGCTTCAGTCCGTCGAAGATAAACTGATAGCGCTTCAGATCGCAGGCAGCATCGAGGTGTACGATACAGACGGCTTGTGGATAGATCTCCTTCACGGCATCGTAGCCAGCTTGGGTAAGTCCTGCATAGTGCTGCATCTGCTCTTCGGCACGCGCCATCGGCCATAGGAAGCCGTGCGTCGTCTCATTGCCCACCTGCACCCACTTCACATCGATGCCGTTATCCTTCAAGAGCTGGAGAGTCTCCCTCGTATGCTGGGCCAGAGCCTTACGCATCTGCTCATAATTCATCTGCTGCCAAGCTTTGGGGATATTCTGCTTGGCAGGATCGGCCCACCAGTCGCTGTAATGAAAGTCAATCATGATAGCCATTCCCTGCGCTTTGGCACGAAGGGCCAGCTTCAGGACATCCTCCTTGCTCGAAAAACCGTCTTTAGGATTTACCCAAACACGGAACCTGGCTGCATTCAGGCCGTATTCACGCATCAGGACGGTATTCTCACGAGGCTCACCCTGCGCATTGTAGAGTTGCAGCCCTCGGGCCTCGAGTTCTGAAGTGCCGCTGATGTCGGCTCCCAGCCAGAAGGTATCATCGCCGGCAAGTACCTCGAGTGCTTTCTTCACCATCGCACTCTGCTCGTTGAATACAGAGAAATATTCGCTCATATCCCAAAGGTCACGAGCTATCAGCGCCTTTAGCTGCACACGGAGATAGGGCAGTGTCTTTGCCTTTTCAGCCTCATCGCGGGGCTTTACATCCTGCTTTTCCCCCTCGGCGACAACGGCATCAATCAAAGCCTGCGGAACCTCATAGTTGGCCTTGAAATCGGCAAACGATGTCCAGCGGCCCTGCAGTTCCTTTCGATGATTATCCACATAACGGAGGTTCTGCTGGATGACAATACCCTTGGCAGCCAGTTCACGATGGTATTTGGTATAAAGGGTTGTATCAAGAGGCACAAACTCATCAGGCATGATACCACCGCCACCATAGACGACACGATGCTTGCGCAGCGTTTCATATTTCAGGGAATCAGCGAAGTGCACGCTGTCGGCATTCGTCAGTTCGCCACTCTTCAAGCGGTTCAGCATATCCATCGCATAGTCCTTATTGCCACCTTTGGTATAAGGCTTCTGTATACAACGGCCTGAGGGTGTATAATAATGGGCTATCGTGAGCCGGATCATCGAACCGTCAGGCAGATCGATAGGACGCTGGACAAGACCCTTTCCGAAAGTACGGCGGCCAACGACAACACCACGATCCTGATCCTGAATGGCCCCTGTGACAATCTCTGCGGCAGAAGCCGTATAGCCATCGACAAGAACCACGACTTTACCTGTCTGGAAAGCCCCACCGCCATTGGCAGTATATTCTGTGCGAGGCACTCTCCTACCCTCTGTATAGACGATAAGGTCGTCCTTCTGCAAGAACTCCTCGGCGATATCGACAGCTGCCTTCAGATATCCGCCGCCATTTTCCTGCAGATCGAGAATGAGATCAGTCATTCCCTGCTCACGCAACTTATCCAGACTCTCCAAGAACTCCTGATGAGTCGTAGCGCCAAAGTTACCAATACGGATATAGCCGATGCCTGGGCGAATCATATAAGTGGCATCAATAGACTTGACGGGAATCTTATCACGGACAACAGTAAACTTCAGCATATCCTTGATGCCCTGACGCACGACACCCAGATGAACGGTCGTACCCTTCGGGCCACGCAGACGCTTCATGATCTCCTCCTTTGCCATCTTGACACCAGCGATGGCAGTATCATTTACCAAAACGATGCGGTCGCCTGCCAGGATGCCCACTTTCTCAGAAGGCCCATTCGTAACAGGCTGGATAACGAGCAGGGTATCCTCAATCATATTGAACTGTACACCGATCCCCTCGAAATTTCCATTCAGAGGCTCATTGAGGCTTTTCACTTCCTTTGGCGTGAGATAGCTGGAATGCGGATCGAGCTTATCCAACATGCCCCGAATAGCATCTTCCACCAGTTTCTTCTCGTCAACACTATCCACATAGAGATTGGTAATGGCCATCTCTGTAAACTGCAGTTTGCGCAATGACGAATCATCACCATTGCCAACACGGAACTGAGCCGATCCAAGGAGGCTCTGGCACAGCATTGCCGCCATCAAGGCGGTCTTCTTTATATCAATCATAAACATCTTCTTCCGGACGGTCTTCCTCGACTACCAAGTTATCAATAATGAAGTTCTGACGCTCCATCGTATTCTTTCCCATATAGTACTCCAAGAGTTTCTGCACCTGATCGTTCTTATGAAGGGTGACCTGCTCCAGACGCATATCAGGACCTATGAAGCCCGCAAACTCATCAGGTGAAATCTCGCCAAGACCTTTAAAACGGGTAATTTCCGGATCTGGCCCCAGTTCATTAATAGCCGTCTGACGCTCCTCTTCACTATAGCAGTAACGGGTGATGAAATCGCCCTTCTTATCCGATTTGGCATCCGCTTCGGCAATCGCTTTCTTATTCTTGATCTTCGTACGACGGTTACGAACACGGAATAGTGGCGTCTGCAAGACATATACGTGGCCCTTCTTGATCAGTTCGGGGAAGAACTGCAGGAAGAAGGTAATGATGAGCAGACGGATATGCATACCATCGACATCGGCATCGGTAGCCACAATCACCTTATTATAACGCAGCGAATCGAGACCCTCCTCAATGTCGAGGGCAGCCTGTAGCAGATTGAACTCCTCGTTCTCATAGACCACCTTCTTAGTCAAGCCGAATGAGTTGAGCGGTTTGCCTCGCAGCGAGAATACGGCCTGGGTATTCACATCGCGGCTCTTGGTGATGCTTCCGCTGGCAGAGTCACCCTCCGTAATGAAGATACACGACTCTTCCTTGCGGTCGTTCTTCTCATCGCTGAAATGGATACGGCAGTCGCGCAACTTACGGTTGTGGAGATTGGCCTTCTTGGCACGTTCACGGGCCAGTTTTGTCACACCAGCCATCGCCTTACGCTCACGCTCGCTTTCCTTGATCTTGGTTTCTAGAGCCTCAGCCACATCCTGATGGATATGCAGGTAGTTGTCGACTTCTTGCTTGATGAAATCGCCAACATACTTGTTGATGCTCACCCCGCCAGGGGACATCGGCAGAGAGCCCAACTTGATCTTCGTCTGACTCTCAAAGACCGGTTCTTCCACATTGATGGCTATCGCAGCCACGATACCAGTACGAATGTCGCCGTACTCATATTTCCCGAAATAGTCACGGATGGTTCGAGCGATATGCTCCTTGAAGGCACTCTGATGGGTACCACCCTGCGTGGTGTGCTGACCATTAACAAAGGAATAGTACTCCTCGCCATACTGATTGGCATGGGTAAAGGCAATCTCGATATCCTCACCCTGCAGATGGATGATGGGGTAAAGCGCCTCGTTGGTCATACGGTCTTTCAGCAAATCCTCCAGTCCATGACGGGAGAGGATACGTCGACCATTATACATGATGGTCAGTCCGATATTCAGATAGGTATAGTTGCGGAGCATATTCTCCACTATCTCATCATGAAACTTGTAGTCCTTGAAGAGTTTGGCATCGTTGTCGGGCTCGAAGAAGATGTATGTGCCGTTCTCGTCCTGAGAGTCCTCCGTCACATCGCTGGTTATAACGCCTTTCTCGAAAGTGGCCCTTCTGACTTTGCCGTCACGGTAGCTCCGTACCTCAAAGTGAGAACTCAGCGCATTAACAGCTTTCACACCAACACCATTCAGACCTACGGATTTCTTGAAGGCCTTTGAGTCGTACTTACCGCCTGTATTCAGGACAGAAACGGCCTCGATCATCTTTCCCTGAGGAATACCACGACCATAGTCGCGGACAGAGACACGCAGATTATCCTCGATGTTGATTTCCAAGCGGTCGCCAGCCTTCATCTTAAACTCGTCAATGGAATTGTCGATGACTTCCTTCAACAACACATAGATACCATCTTCAGGCAACGACCCGTCACCCAAACGGCCAATGTACATACCAGGACGAGTACGTACATGTTCCATATCACTCAGATGACGAATATTCTCGTCGCCATACTGCACTTGCTCGTCAGCATTCTCAACTAGGTTATTATCTTCTATCATAGATTCTTTTTGTTGCAATATAGATTGGGAACATCATATTCGTTGCAAAGATAAGGAAAAAGAGGCAAAAAACAAAATTATTAAGATTTTTTTCGGCAAATAAGAAGCTGATGGCCTTGATTTGACACCGTTGTAGCAAAAATGAAAACATCACCGCCATCCTTTATATTCAGGCGCTTGCGCAAATCAGCTACAGACAATGGGAAATTCCTTACGGCAATGTTTGCTTTCGCGATGCCTGCCAAAGCCTGTTTCAATTCCCGCTTGTTCATGGAAGTCATCTGCTCGACAACGAAACACCTGCCTGGGAAGTCTGCAATGTCCCTGTCTGCCACAAACAGATGGCTATTGTCATCCAGCTGTGCCAACTGATACCTTTCGGATATCTCCCCAAAACAGCCCGCCTTCATCAGCGAGGCATTCGGCTCATACAGGAAACAAGGTTTCGTTATACGAGAACAGATAAGAGTCTGTTTTGCCTGACCCGCCAGATAATCAAACACGTCATCGTTATTGACACAATAGACATGAAGGGGCTTCTCATCCCTTGAGACAATCAACAGCAGTTCCTTACACTCGTTTGCCACAGACAGGATATGGACCTCGTTTACAAAGACTTGACGCCCACCTATTGATTGAAGGTCCTCTACAGCCTTCCGCCAGTCGAGCATCGGCGACAGCTTCAGCATCACTCTATCAGCCTTTTGTGTCATCTCGCCGATCAGTTCCAGCACATTCGGCTCACAGTCAGAGATATCATAAGTCCTTCCACCATGAGCATCCCTACGGGCAGGATCTATAAACAGCAAGTCGGCATGTCCCATCTGATGAAGATAGGCAATGCCGTCTCCACAGATCACCTCTATCTGCTTTAATCCCAGTCGCTTATGATTCTCAGCCGCTATCTGGCAAAGCCGTTCTTGTCGCTCTACGGAGGCTACCCGCCGAAAACCTTCAGCAATAAAGGCCGTATCTACCCCAAAACCTGCTGTCAGATCGACAAACAGTTCACCTTTTCCTGCAATGCCAGCCTTATATCTCGCCGTCTGTTCGCTCGAACATTGTTCCATAGAGAGATGAGGCGGATAGATTATCCCGTCCTTGACAGCCCAAGAGGGGATCTTGATACGCGCTTTCTGGCACCCGGCTATCTGTTCCAAAGCATACATCAGGTCTACCTCGGGATTCTTGAGTTTCCGAAGTGCCAGCTGACGGATGTCAGCCTCAGCGTGTTCACGGATAAAATCGAGCGTCGCCTGGTTCATGAGCCTATCTTCCTCCCGTCAGCCAACTACAAAGCATAGGCATAAAACGCTTCAAGAACAGATATAGCCCTATGCACACAAAGGCTGTGATAAAGGGAACGGTAAGATACAACCCCAATAAGGCATAAGGGCTATCGGGGAGATGAAGAACCAGAAACAGAACCTTCGCCAATTCAAAGATAATCATTGTATGCAAGGCAAAAATGAAGAAACTGCTGTTGGCCAGCGTCTCATTCACTTTCACCTTACCCTTCTCCAGCAAATAGGAAGCAATCACCATGAGGGATACAATGCCGATAAACGGTTCCAGTCCACCCATCAGAAGACTGACAGGTGTACCATAGGTTGCCAAATCAACGATGGAAACCAGGATAAAGACAAGGGGTGCAAACCAGACCTTGCGGAAACGCTCTATCACATCCACCTTATTGATACTATAATAAGCCCCCCAAGAGAAAAATAGTGCAGGCGCCATGAACTGGTTAGCATAGCCTGGGAGGTGAATAAACAGGTAAAAGACCGCCATCACCAACAGGAGCCAAACACGCAACTTCTTAATCAGCCAATACAAAACAGGCGAAATCAGAACCAGCACCATCAGGTCGCGGATATACCACAAAGGCCCGTTAATCGGTATGGCAGGGTTTACCAGATTCACCTCTGGTGCCAAGAACAATCCACGACTATTGTCATAGAAACAATTGATAAAGCCCCATATAGTCAGATTCAGTTTCACGCCATCGGCATTGGAGAACAAAGACGACAGGCCCGGCACGAAAATCTTGGCAGTCCATAGAATCGCTATCAGGTTCCACAAGATATAAGGCACCAGCAGCGTCCTGACCCTGCGGCGAAGCTTCTTCTTATAGGCTTCAAGGCAGAATTCCGTCTTGTAAAAGAACAGAAGCCCTGAAAACCAGAAGAACATGGGAACGCTGACAGCAGACAAGATGCCACTACAAAACACATTCAAATAGAAAAACCAGGCAGGCGCATCGGCACCGTATTTCACCCCGTGAATGGACAAGCCCGTCTTCGCCAGATAAAAGTGAACATAGAGAATCCCTATGATAAGTGGAAACCTCAGGAAATTAATCGATTGCGACAATAGTTTATCGTTTGTCATATCATGGAAACAATTTTATGGCACGTGCCACGCTTCCCGCTTTGAGCAGGCGCAGCCGTGCCTCTTCATAATCCAAGCCCTGAATCTCCATCAGCATACGAGCACCACGATCAATCAGTTTCTCACTCTTCAGTTGCATCTTCACCATGCGATTACCTTTCACACGACCCAATCTGATCATCAAAGAGGTAGAGATCATGTTCAACACCATCTTCTGAGCCGTGCCGCTCTTCATGCGACTTGACCCCGTCACAAATTCCGGGCCAACGATTGTCTCAATGGGGAAATCAACAGCCTGAGCCAACGGCGTGTTGTAATTACTGGTGATACAGCCCGTAAGCAGTCCGTTCTGCCTGGCTATCGTGACAGCTCCCACCACATAAGGCGTCGTACCAGAGGCGGCAATACCCAAAACGGTATCATTAGCAGTAGGCTGATAAGCCTGCAGGTCTTTCCAACCTTGTTCAACATTATCCTCAGCCTTCTCGATAGCCTGACGGAGTGCTTTGTCTCCACCAGCCATAATGCCTGTAACCCACGTATCGGGCACCCCAAAGGTGGGAGGCAGTTCACTGGCATCGAGCACGCCAAGCCGACCACTGGTGCCTGCACCAATATAAAACAGTCTGCCGCCTCGTTTCATCCGTTGCTCCAAAGTTTCAACAAAGGCCTGTATTTGGGGAACAGCCTGCCTCACAGCCGCCGCCACACGACAGTCCTCCTCATTGATGTGCCGCAATAGTTCCGGTACCGACATCTGTTCCAGATGGTCGTAATGGGAAGGTTGCTCCGTTATCTTTTCTTTTATATCCATTATTCCCAGCACTCTAATTCTTTTTCCAACTCGGGTATCTGACTACGGTGAAAGACAGGTTCCTTGATACCCTGCCGCCGCTGATGGCGATAATCGTCGAGCAAGCGGAATGCATAACGCCCTAAAAGTACGATAGCCGTGAGGTTGCAAGCCGTCAGGAAAGCCATAAAGAAATCAACGATGTTCCAAACCAGTTCGAAACTCGCCATAGCACCAAAGACCACCATCACACCAGCAGAGAAAATGCGATAGACAGTCATCACCGTTGTATTTGACGTGATGAACCGGATATTGGCCTCACCATAGTAGTAGTTGCCGATGATGCTGGAAAAGGCGAAGAGCAAAATGGCAATCGCCACAAACACAGGACCAGCAGCACCAACCTCACTCTGCAAAGCCGACTGCGTCAGGGCAATACCGTTTAATTCCGGTACACTATAAAGGCCGCTGATAAGGATAATAAAGGCTGTGCAAGAACAAACCAACAGCGTATCGGTAAAGACACCCAGTGCCTGAATCAGTCCTTGTTTGACAGGATGCGTTACTGACGCCGTAGCTGCTACGTTTGGGGCACTACCCTCACCTGCCTCATTCGAGAAGAGGCCACGCTTCACGCCGTTCATTATCGTTGCCCCAATACCACCTCCAGCTATCTGCTGGATGCCAAATGCATCGAGCACAATCACTTTGAAGATATGGGGAATCAGCCCGAAGTTCATCACAATTACCACAATGGCCAACACCAGATAGCCAATTGCCATCAACGGCACCAAGACCGCGCTGACATGGGCAATACGCTGGATGCCGCCAAAGACGATAAACAAGGCTAAGGCCGCCAACACCGCACCAACCCATAAAGGAGACCACCCAAAGGCTTCCTGCATCGCTCCACAAATGGTGTTTGCCTGAATAGAGTTGTTTGACAATCCGAACTGACAGGTGATCAGGATGGCAAACAAGATGGCCATCCAGCGCTGATGCAGTCCGCGCTGGATATAATAGGCAGGACCGCCGATAAACGAGTCCTTGTGCTTCTGCTTGAACAACTGTGCCAACGTTGACTCCACGAATGCTGTAGCAGAGCCGATAAGGGCAATGAGCCACATCCAGAATACGGCTCCAGGTCCTCCAATGGCAATCGCAGAGGCTACACCAGCCAGATTACCTGTTCCCACACGAGTGGCTACTGAAACAGCAAATGCCTGAAACGAGGATATATGCTTACTCTTGACCCCTTCGCACTGTTCCTTAACTTGTTCCTCAACCGTATCAACAGCCGAATCAGTCAACAGACGCAGCATCTCTCCTATCATGCGGAACTGGACGAAACGGGTCTTAAAGGTAAACCACACACCACAGCCCACCAGTACGAAGATCAGCACATAGCCCCACACCGCATCATTGACTTGCGTTATCAGCGCATTCAGGTCCATCGTCTTTGCTCTACTTATTATTTAGAATCTGTTCAGCATGATCTTTGGTCTTCACCTGTTTGCCAGCGAAGATCTGTTCGATGACACCTTCCTCATTGATAATGAAAGTGGTACGGATAGTGCCCATCGTCTTCTTGCCATACATCGTCTTCTCGCCCCAGGCACCCATCGCCTCCATCAATGTCTTGTCTACATCAGCTATCAACGGGAAGGGCAGTTCGTGCTTCTCCTTGAACTTCACGTGAGAAGCGGCAGAATCCTTACTCACGCCAACCACCTCGTAGCCTGAACCCTGAAGCTCGCTGTAATGATCTCTCAAACTACAAGCCTCAGCAGTACAGCCGCTGGTATTGTCCTTCGGATAGAAGTAAAGCACCAATTTTCGTCCACTATAATCACTCAGACGGATTTCCCGTCCCTGCTCGTCCTTGCCCAATATTTCAGGCGCCTTATCTCCAATATTCATAATCGTTTGGGGTTAAATAATGTCGCAAAGGTAGTGCAAATTGGTTGAATCACCAAATATATTACGATTTTTATGAAAAGTTTTATCCAAGGAAGAAGAGACTGACACCAATAACCGAGATAAAAGCACCAACGACAGCGCGCCAGGTAATCTTCTCATGGAAGAGCCAATACGACGGCAACAAGATGATGATTGGTGTCATAGCCATCAGCGTAGAGGCGATGCCTGCAGCCGTGTACTGCACAGCCATCAAGGAGAAACCAACACCCACAAAGGGGCCGAATATGGTGGTCGCAGTAGCAACAGAAAGTCCCTTTTTATCGTGCATGGCCTCACGCAAAGGCCCCATTCCATCGCGGAAATACAATAATAAGGTAAAGCCGATGATGCCTGCGATGCAACGATAGAAATTCGCACTGAAGGGTACCAGCCACTCAGGCATAGAGGCAGAAACCTCATAATGATCCATCCCTATCTTGCTCAGCACCAATCCTACTCCTTGACACAAAGCGGCTCCAATCGCATAAAGGACACCGTTAAGGGGTAATTTAAGCGATACCTTATGATGCTCGCCTCGCCCAAGCACAGAAATGCCGATACCGAAGAGTGTCACCAACATCGCTACAATACTCATCAACGTCATCTGCTGCCCCAGCGTCACCCATGCCATCAAGGCTGCCGCCAACGGAGCCAGCGTCATGAAGAGTTGCCCGTAGCGCGAACCTATTATTATATAGCACTGAAAGAGACAGAAGTCGCCAATGACATAGCCCACGACTCCTGACAGCAACATCCAGCCAGCAGCCTCTGCCGAAGCCCCCGCTGGCATTGGAGAACCTGTGACCACAACAAATAGCACCAGCGAAAACACCAGCGCCAGCGCCATTCGCAGCACGTTGAGCGTCAGATTGCCTAGCCGCTTCGAGCCAAACTCACTTAGCAGCGCAGTAGCCGTCCACGAGAAGGCTACGCCTATCGATATCAGTTCGCCTAAATACATCATCGTTTAGTTGATGGGTGCAAAGTTAATAAAAAAAGACGAAAACATCGCGGAAAGCAGAAAGAAATGTGTATCTTTGCAGCAGAATGACAGGACCAACAACAGAACGGCAGCGCCACGTGATACTCGACGCACTACGTGGATTGGCTTTGATGGGGATAGCCTTGGCTAACTTCCCCGAGTTCGCGTTGTGGACATTCCTGAGCAGCGAACAACAGGCTGCGATGCCTACCGCCTGTATCGATGAAATCGTAAGATTCCTGCAATATTTGGTTGTTGACGGTAAGTTCTATTCCATATTCTCAATACTCTTCGGCATCGGCTTCTCGCTGATCATGGAGCGTCATGGACTCAGACTCTTCGTGCGAAGGATGCTAATACTAGTCATCATCGGATTCCTGCATCTGATGTTTATCTGGAGCGGCGATATCCTGCTACTCTATGCCGTTGGCGGACTATTGCTGACGTTGATGATAGGTTTATCCGACAAATCGTTGCTCTTACTCGCCTTATCGCTGATTCTGATTCCCGTGGGACTCGATGCACTTATAGAGTTTGGCGGCTTCAACTTTCCAGAACCTTTCTATCAGGCTTGGTGGAATAAGGCTGAGGCGCTGGGTATCAATGAGGCGAATTTTGCCTCTTGGCTGCGCGATGCCAATAGTTACGGACAGATGTTCGCTTTCTTGATTCAAGGTGCCTATGAGCGATTATGGGAATTCGTTGAGGGCCATCGCCTGCCAAAGGTTGTAGGCTTGTTTATCCTAGGTTATCTTGCCAGCAAGCATCGGCTGTATACACGTTTACAGGATTTGCCCTTGCGGAAGGCTCTATATTGGAATGTGTCCATAGGTCTGCCTACATCATTATTATATGCCTGGAGTGCTACGAGTGGACATCCTTGGGGACTTACCGTCCATTCGCTGCTTTATGCCGTGAGTGTGATTCCTCTGGCCATCGTATTCATAATAGGTATATGCCTGCTCTATCTGCAGAGCCCCAAGTCTGTGGTGTTCCGATGGCTAGCTGCCCCAGGGCGTATGGCACTCAGTTGCTATATTTCCCATTCGCTCATTGGCGTTCTGCTGTTCTATGGTCTAGGATTCGGTCTTGGCACAAGTCTTGGCCTCGTCTATATAGAATTGATAGCCCTTGTGGTATTCTTCATTCAGATTATAGTGTGCCGCATCTGGCTCAACTATTTCCGCTTCGGGCCGCTGGAATGGCTTTGGCGGATGCTCACCTACGGACGTTATTTCCCCATAATAAAATAAAGTAATTGGAAATGAAGAAAATCGGATTATTGCCTCGCATCATCATCGCGATAATAATAGGTATACTCTTGGGAAACGTGCTGCCAGAAATGTGGGTGCGCGTTTTTGTGACATTCAACTATGTATTCAGTCAGTTCCTGGGCTTTCTTATCCCACTCATCATCATCGGACTGGTTACCCCTGCCATAGCTGACATCGGAAAGGCAGCAGGCCGTCTGTTGCTCCTGACAGTAGGACTGGCTTACGCAGACACCATCATAGCCGGATTGTTGGCTTATACTACAGGCTCGTCGCTCTTTCCTATGCTAATAGGCAGCGAGGCCTCAGTAGCAATTGAGAAAGCTGATACGCTGCAGCCCTACTTCCAACTGAATATTCCTGCCATTCTCGACGTGATGGCGGCGCTGGTGAGTTCCTTCGTAGTAGGCATCGGCATTGCATATACCAACTCTCCGACGCTGAAGCAAGGGTTTACAGAGTTCCGTACCATCATCGAGAAGACAATCCAGGTGGCCATCATCCCACTTCTTCCACTCTACATCTTCGGTATCTTCCTCGGCATGACGTTTACAGGCGAGGCCTATCATATCATCCTGGTATTTGCCAAGATCATTTGCATCATCTTCATGCTGCATATTGTCATTCTCGTGTATGAATTCCTGATTGCCGGCGGCCTTTCCAGGAAGAATCCACTGCGCTTACTGGCGAATATGATGCCAGCCTATTTCACTGCTTTAGGCACTTCGTCGAGTGCTGCTACCATACCCGTCACCCTGCGACAGACGAAAAAGAACGGTGTAAGCGATGAAATCGCAAGTTTTTGCGTACCGCTCTGTGCCACGATCCACATTGCCGGCTCGATGATGAAGATTACCTGCTGCGCTCTCACCGTCTGCCTCATCAGTGGACTACCTCACAATTTGCCGCTCTTCCTCCACTTCATTCTGCTTCTGGGTGTCTGCATGGTGGCGGCCCCTGGTGTGCCAGGCGGAGCAGCGATGGCGGCACTGGGTCCCTTGGCTGGTGTATTGGGCTTCAACCCAGATGCTCAGGCACTCATCGTTGCTCTTTATATTGCGATGGATTCCTTCGGCACCGCCTGCAACGTCACTGGCGACGGTGCCCTAGCCGTCATCATCGACAAATTGCACAAAAAGAACGACTGACATGAAAATCATCTGTCACTTTCTTGCTTCGAGAATAATGGACAAACAACCTGCTGTATAAATGCCAAATGCATCAAGCATACCGATAATCCTTGCTACGATAAGTCGTATGCCGAAGAAAACACCTTATTTGAGCAAAGCGCGCAAGGAATGGAGGGTGGTAAGGGCAGACAACACCAAAACGATTATCGAGGACGTGGAAAAAGGAAAAACCTTCGAGATGAATACACGTGACCTCTACGAGACCCATCTCCATCTGGAGGAAAATGACATCCAGATTTCCACCGTTGCTCCTTACGTTGGCAAGGAGAATGCTCCAGCAGCATCTGCCCTGCTCTACAACATCGTGGGCCGAGGACAATCGTTCAATAATCTACGAAAATTTACTCAAGAGATTTTCAAGTATCTGAAACTGAAATAGAACATTTCATCTCTGTGCCACAGCAACACACAGAACAATAAAGCGCCACAGATGATTCTCTGCGGCGCTCTTATTATAAGATATATACCCTTAGTCGGCGAGCTTTGCCTTGATCATCTCGCGGTTCAGGCGAGCGATGTTGGCGATGGTCTCGTTCTTCGGGCAGACAGCCTCGCAGGCACGAGTGTTGGTGCAGTTACCGAAACCGAGCTCGTCCATCTTGGCGATCATGTTCTTCACACGACGAGCAGCTTCTACGCGACCCTGGGGAAGCAGGGCGAGCTGAGAAACCTTGCTGGATACGAAGAGCATGGCAGAACCGTTCTTACAAGCAGCTACGCAAGCGCCACAGCCGATGCAAGATGCGCAGTCCATAGCCTCGTCGGCATCCTCCTTCGGAATCAGGATAGCGTTGGCATCCTGAGCCTGACCAGTACGGATCGTGGTGTAGCCACCAGCCTGGATGATCTTATCGAAGGCATTACGGTCTACCATACAGTCCTTTATCACGGGGAAGGCAGCTGAGCGCCAAGGCTCTACAGTAATCACGTCGCCATCGTTGAAGCGGCGCATGTAGAGTTGACAGGTGGTAGCACCACGCTCTGTCTTGCCGTGAGGCGTTCCGTTAATATACAGAGAACACATACCGCAGATACCCTCGCGGCAGTCGTGATCGAATACGAATGGCTCCTTGCCTTCGTTGATGAGCTCCTCGTTCAGGATGTCAAGCATCTCGAGAAACGAGGTATCGTCGGGAATATCGTGCATCTCGTGGGTGTCGAAATGTCCCTGGTCCTTGGGGCCATTCTGGCGCCAGAACTTTATTGTAAATGAAATATTCTTTGCCATACCTAATTAATTCTTATAGTTACGTGTCTGTACCTTAATAGCCTCGTACTCCAGCGGCTCCTTAGAGAGCTCAGGCTCAACGCCCTTGCCTTTGTACTCCCAGCATCCTACGTAGAAGTAGTTCTCGTCATCGCGCTTAGCCTCGCCTTCCTCAGTCTGGTACTCCTCGCGGAAGTGACCACCGCAGGACTCGTTACGAGAGAGAGCATCGAAAGCGACGAGCTGACCCATGGTGAAGAAGTCACGCAGGTGGATAGCCTTGTCGAGCTCCACATTCAGACCTTCCTTAGTGCCAGGAACGAAGAGGTTGGTATCGAACTCCTTCTCGAGCTCGTGCATCTTCTTCAGACCAGTCTTCAGGCCCTCAGCTGTGCGACCCATACCAACATACTCCCACATGATGTGGCCAAGTTCCTTATGGATAGAGTCAACAGAACGCTTACCCTGGATCTTCAGCAGGCGGTCCTCCTCAGCATCTACAGCCTTCTCTGCCTCAGCGAACTCAGGCAGATCGGTAGAAACCTTCGGCCATACAGCCTGATCAGCCAGATAGTTCTGGATGGTGTAAGGCAGTACGAAGTAACCATCGGCCAGACCCTGCATCAGAGCAGAAGCACCCAGACGGTTAGCACCATGGTCAGAGAAGTTACACTCACCGATAGCGAACAGACCTGGGATAGTAGTCTGCAGCTCGTAGTCTACCCAGATACCACCCATCGTGTAGTGGATAGCGGGATAGATCATCATGGGCTTGTAGTACTTCACACCGTTGATCTCGTTGGCTACGTCGCCGGGGAATACATCGGTGATCTCCTCGTACATCTCGAAGAGGTTACCATAACGCTGCATGATAACATCGAGACCCAGGCGGTTGATAGACTCAGAGAAATCGAGGAATACAGCCAGACCCGTGTTGTTGACACCGAAGCCCTTGTCACAACGCTCCTTAGCGGCACGAGAAGCAACGTCACGAGGAACGAGGTTACCGAATGCAGGATAACGGCGCTCCAGATAGTAGTCACGATCCTCCTCAGGAATCTCCCAACCCTGCTTGGTTCCAGCCTGCAGAGCCTTGGCATCCTCAATCTTCTTAGGAACCCAGATACGACCGTCGTTACGCAGAGACTCAGACATCAGCGTCAGCTTAGACTGCTTGTCGCCATGAACGGGGATACAGGTGGGGTGAATCTGAACATAAGAGGGATTAGCCATGAAGGCACCCTTACGATAGCACTGGATGGCAGCTGTGCAGTTGCAACCCATAGCGTTGGTAGAGAGGAAGTAAGTGTTACCATATCCGCCAGTAGCGATAACTACTGCATTGGCGCTGAAGCGAACCAGCTTACCTGTGCAGAGATCCTTGGCGATAATACCACGGGCACGACCATCAACGATTACCACGTCTTCCATCTCATAACGGGTGTAGAGCTTTACCTTGCCAGCGTTAACCTGACAGCTCAAAGAGCTATAGGCACCCAGCAAAAGCTGCTGACCTGTCTGACCCTTAGCATAGAATGTACGGCTTACCTGAGCACCACCGAATGAACGGTTAGCCAGCATACCACCATATTCACGAGCAAAAGGAACACCCTGAGCCACACACTGGTCGATGATATTGTTAGAAACCTCAGCCAGACGATAAACGTTGGCCTCGCGAGCACGATAGTCACCACCCTTTACGGTATCGTAGAACAGACGATAGACAGAGTCACCATCGTTCTGATAGCACTTGGCAGCATTGATACCACCCTGAGCGGCGATAGAGTGAGCACGACGGGGAGAATCCTGAATACACAGGTTAATCACATTGAAGCCCATCTCACCAAGAGAAGCAGCTGCTGATGCACCAGCCAAGCCAGTACCAACCACAATCACGTCGAGCTTCAGCTTATTCTTTGGGTTAACCAAGCGCTGATGAGCCTTATATTCCTTCCATTTCTCAGGTACTGGACCTGCGGGAATCTTAGAATCTAATTTCTTTGCCATAATTCTTCGAGTTTTTAAAGTTGATAATTAGCAGAGGCTAGGAGCGCACTTGAATGCGAAAGCCAAAACTACTACGAGGAAGCAAAGCATGAGCAGAGTAACATAGATCATGCCGATGCACTGCCAGCGCTTCAGCCAAATCTTTCCGCTAATGCCAAGAGTCTGCATAGCTGACCAGAAACCATGAGTGAGATGGAACCAGATTGCTACCAACCAGATAACGTAAAGTACCACGAATACAGGATTGGAGAAAGTCTCCTTAATCCAGGCAAAGCCATCAGCGGGATCATACTGTGTATAAGTTCCCACTAACTCTGCAAACATCATGTTGTACCAGAAGTTGTACAGGTGAAGCAGAAGACCCAGGCAGATGATGATACCCAGCACCAGCATGTTCTTCGATGCCCACTCTACCTTACCGGCATTAACCTGCGTAGCCACCTCATAGCGGTTGTCGCCACGAGCGGTACGGTTCTGCGCTGTCAGAATGAAAGCGTAGACGATGTGAATCACTGCCAAGGCAGCCAAACCAAGTGTTGCTACAACAGCATACCAGTTGGCGCCCAGGAATTCGCAAATCATGTTGTAACCCTCTTCCGAGAAAAGCGCAACCATGTTCATGCAACCGTGGAAGGTCAGGAACAGAATCAGCGCAATACCCGTTACAGACATTACAACTTTTCTACCAATTGATGAATTGATTAACCACATAAGTTGTTGAGTTTAAATTATTTATAAAAATTAAAAGTTTCAATGAAATATACATTTCTTGGGTTTCACGTCATCGTCAAACGGTCTCCGCGTACCTTATTCTAGGTATTAAAATACAGCTTTAGAGTGCAAAGTTACTATAAATTTATGAACTTTCAAAGTTTTTTGAGGGAAAAATTTATGAAATATTCAAAATTTATTGTTACTTTTGCGGAAAAATATCAAAAGAAGGATGAAATTCAGTTATGATGTCTTAGTAATTGGAGGTGGTCATGCTGGTTGCGAGGCAGCCTGTGCCAGTGCCAATATGGGTGCTAAGACCTGCCTTGTCACACTCGACATGAACAAGATTGCCCAGATGTCGTGTAACCCTGCGATTGGCGGCATTGCTAAGGGGCAGATTGTACGAGAGATAGATGCGCTTGGAGGACAGATGGGCTTGGTGACTGACGCTACAGCCATTCAGTTCCGGATGCTGAACGTTGGCAAAGGTCCAGCCATGTGGAGTCCTCGAGCCCAGTGCGATCGTGGAAAGTTTATTTGGGAGTGGAGGCGGATGCTTGACCTGACACCCAATCTGGATATCTGGCAAGATCAGGCAGACGAACTACTCGTTGAGAATCATGAAGCCATAGGTGTTCGTACCATCTGGGGGGCAGAGCTCTATGCCAAATGCGTCATCGTAACCGCAGGGACCTTCCTCAATGGTCTGATGCACATTGGACGAAAGATGGTTCCTGGCGGCAGAATAGCAGAACCTGCTGTGCCGCATTTCACAGAAAGCATCACCCGTCATGGGGTCATCTCAGCGAGGATGAAGACAGGAACTCCAGTACGCATCGACAAGCGCTCGGTGGATTTTAGTGAAATGGAGATTCAACCTGGAGAAACAAGACCATATCAGTTCAGCTATATGAACAAGACTGGTGCTCTGAAACAACTGCCTTGCTGGACAGTAAACACCAATGCCGAAGTTCATGAAGTGCTAAAGAGCGGATTAGCAGACTCACCGCTATATAACGGACAAATCCAATCAATAGGTCCAAGATACTGCCCGTCCATAGAAACAAAACTGATGACTTTCCCTGACAGAGAAAAGCACCCGCTGTTTCTGGAACCAGAAGGAGAGGATACTAACGAAATGTATCTGAACGGTTTCTCGTCATCCCTGCCAATGGACATTCAGATTGCTGCCTTAAAAAAGATGCCCGCTTTCAAGAACCTAAAAGTCTACCGTCCTGGCTATGCGATTGAATATGATTTCTTCGATCCCACGCAACTTAACCATTCGCTTGAATCCAAGATCATCAAGAATCTGTTCATGGCAGGACAGGTAAACGGAACAACAGGATATGAAGAAGCCGGAGGACAAGGAACGATAGCCGGAATCAATGCAGCACTCAAGGCAGGTGCTGCTGCCAATGATGAAGGAACTACATTCAGTCCGTTCGTGCTTCATCGCGACGAAGCTTATATTGGTGTACTGATAGACGACTTGGTGACGAAGGGCGTCGATGAGCCCTACCGCATGTTTACCTCACGAGCCGAATATCGGATTCTGCTGAGACAAGACGATGCAGATGCCCGCCTTACAGAGAAGGCATACAATCTGGGTATCGTCAAACGTGAACGTTATGATTGGTGGATGGATAAAAAGAAGCATATCGAAGAAATCGAAAGTTTCTGTCAGAACTTCGCGATTAAACCAAAACTCATCAACTCGGCACTTGAGGCACTAGGTACTACCCCACTCCAATACGGCTGTAAGTTGATTGATCTCGTAAACCGTCCACAACTAAATTTGAAGAACCTATCGGAGATGATCCCTCAACTGCAAGAAGTGCTCGATCGTCCAACGAATCGAAAAGAAGAAATAGCAGAAGCAGCAGAGATTAGGATGAAATATAAGGGATACATCGAACGCGAAAGAGTCGTTGCAGAAAAGATGCATCGCCTGGAGAACATTAAAATCAAAGGGCATTTCAACTACGAGGAGATCCAAAGCCTTTCAACGGAGGCGCGGCAAAAACTGACGAGAATCCAACCGGAAACGCTCGCTCAAGCAAGTCGTATACCCGGTGTCTCCCCTAGCGACATTAACGTGATGCTTGTGCTGATGGGGAGGTAACTGGCAGGTTCTTAGAGATACATGTTCCACGTGAAACATTCTAAACATACAAATTATAAACTCAACTAATTATGAACAACAAGACATTGATTGAAAATCTGCGTTGTATACCAGATTTCCCCAAAAAGGGCATCAACTTCAGAGATGTAACTACTCTCTACAAGAATGCCGAGTGCGTTCAGATTATGCTCGATGAACTCGAAGCGTACTACAAAGACAAAGGTATCACCAAGATCGTTGGAATCGAGAGCCGAGGATTTATCATGGCATCGGCTCTGGCAGGAAGGATGAAGTGCGGTATCGTGATGGCTAGGAAACCGGGCAAATTGCCAGCAACAGTTATCAAGGAATCCTTCTCAAAAGAATACGGCGTAGATACCATCGAGATGCACATAGATTCAATCGAGGAAAACGACGTTGTGTTAATCCATGATGATTTGTTGGCTACAGGAGGAACAGCTAAGGCCGCTTATGATCTGGTTCAACATTTCCATCCAAAGAAGGTCTATATGAACTTCATCATTGAAATTAAGGATGAAGGTCTGCACGGACGAGATGTATTCAAGGGCATAGACCTGACAACATTAGTAACGATATAAAAGAAACCAAGACTCCCCTTCTGCCAAACAGGAGGGGAGTTTGTTTCACGTGAAACAGTAAAGGGCAAAACAGCTTTATATAAAGGACATTCAGAAGTTTGACAAAACAAAATAGAGATGACGAAGGAAGAGAACGAGAAGCGATTGGCGTACCTCAAAGGGATAGTTAGCCGTCTACCAGAAAAGCCTGGTAGCTACCAGTACTATGACGAAAACCATACGATCATTTACGTAGGAAAAGCGAAGAACCTAAAGTCAAGGGTCTCATCGTATTTCCATACAGAAGTGGATCGCTTCAAGACGAAAGTACTCGTCAGTAAGATACACGATATAAGCTACACCGTAGTAAATACTGAAGAAGACGCACTACTTCTCGAGAACGCACTCATCAAGAAATACAATCCACGATATAATGTGTTACTGAAAGACGGTAAGACCTACCCTTCCATCTGTATCACGAACGAATTTCTGCCCCGTATATTCAAGACCAGGACTATCAACAAGAAATATGGCACCTATTATGGCCCATATTCTCATGTTGGTGCGATGGCTAATGTACTCGAATTAATCAAGGAGCTGTATCATCCACGAACGTGCCGCCAGCCTATAACAAAGGAAGGCATAGCAGCATGTAAGTATAAAGTATGTTTGGATTACCATATAAAGAAATGTATGGGACCATGTGTCGGAAAACAGACTCAAGAGGATTATCAGAAAAACATCCTCCAAGCAAGAGAGATCCTGAAAGGCAATACGCGGCAAGTGATACGCGACTTGAAAGAAGAAATGTTCAAGCTGTCAGAAGAACTGCGTTTTGAGGAAGCAGAAGAAGTGAAAAGAAAATATCTGGCACTCGACAATTTTGTGAGCAGAAGCGAGGTCGTCAGTCATACCATCAACAACGTGGATGTCTTCTCTATTACTTCAGATGAAAAGATCTCTTTCATCAACTACATCCACGTCTCAAACGGTAGTATCAACCAAAGTTTTACTATCGAATATAAGAAGAAACTCAACGAGACGGACGAAGAACTTTTGCAGCTCGGAATCATAGAATTGAGACAGCGATTCAAGAGTGACGCCAAAGAGATTATAGTGCCAGAAGAGGTGGATATGGAGCTCGATAATGTGACCTTCACAGTACCACAGAGAGGCGATAAAAAGACTCTACTCGACCTATCGATCATGAACGGCAAACAATACAAAATTGACAGGCTGAAGCAGGCAGAAAAACTAAACCCAGAACAGAGACAAACGCGCTTGATGAAAGAGTTACAGGAAAAACTACGCCTGCCAAAGCTACCCTATCATATTGAATGTTTCGATAACTCCAATATCTCGGGCACAGATGCTGTCGCTTCTTGTGTCGTGTTCAAGGCCATGAAACCTAGCAAAAAGGACTATAAACACTTCAATATAAAAACCGTTGAAGGCCCTGATGACTATGCCTCGATGAAGGAAGTGGTAGGCCGTAGATATAGGCGGATGATCGACGAAGAACAACCCCTACCCGACCTCATCATCGCTGATGGCGGAAAAGGTCAGATGGAGGTAATCCGCGAGGTCATTCAAGACGAACTGAATCTCGATATCGCCATTGCCGGATTGGCAAAAGACGACCGTCATCGCACAAACGAAATGCTTTACGGATTCCCACCCATCCATATAGCGCTGAAGACAGACTCTGAACTCTTCCACGTACTCACACAGATACAAGACGAAGTACACAGATTTGCGATTACTTTCCATCGAGACAAGCGCTCTAAACGAGCATTGCATTCTGAACTTGACGACATCCAAGGCATAGGTCCAAAGACGCGAGACAGTCTTCTAAAAGCACTTAAAACGGTGAAGCGGATCAAGGAATCAGAGCAGGCAAAAATAGCAGAAATAATAGGTCCTGCAAAGGCCAAAATCATCTATGAATACTTCCATCCAGACAAGTGATTTTAGGACTCTGAGTTACATTACGACAAACTACCAGTTTCATTACGACAAACTACCCTTTTCATTACGAGAAACTTTAGGTTAGTTACCTAGTTTCATCAGAGGAAATTTGGAGAATTAAAAATATCTTTGTATCTTTGCCGCAAAATAAACAAAAAGATGAGAGCAGTCATACAAAGAGTAAGCCATGCAAGCGTAACTATCGAGGGCGTCAGGAAGTCTGAAATCGGGCAAGGATACCTGATTCTATTAGGGATATGTGACGAAGATGCGACAGAAGATGTAGACTGGTTAGTAAAGAAAATCGCCAATCTCAGGGTATTTGACGATGAAAACGGCGTGATGAATCGCAGTATCCTCGAAATTGGCGGTAACTGTCTGGTTGTCAGCCAGTTTACGCTCTATGCAAGCTATAAAAAGGGCAATCGCCCGAGTTGGTTCAAGGCTGGCAGCCACGAGCACTCTATCCCACTCTACGAAGCCTTCTGCAAACAGCTTTCAGAAGCTATCGGGAAGACGGTAGGCACAGGCGAATTTGGGGCAGACATGAAGGTCGAGCTGCTCAACGACGGCCCTGTAACCATCTGTATGGACACCAAGAACAAGGAGTAAATGATACAAAAAATCATCACCATATTAGAGAGCGCAGGAGCCATTCTCATTTCAGCAGCACTAACTCTCTGGAGCGGCAATTACTGGGAAACGGCCAACAAACTATGGTGGGCAGGATTAATAACTGTAACACCCGTCATAGCTTGGAAAGCATGGCCCCAGTCATTCCTGAGACAAGTATTCATCGCAATATTATTCTGCGCACTTCTCGTCATCGGGAAATGGTGGTTCGGCAAGAAAGATATCAAGGTCAATATCCCCTACCTGCCGGAAATAACGATCAATAGAAATTAAACCAAAACCAATAAAACTATGGACAAGAGACAAATTACCAATTACGTTAACTTTACAGCCCTGATTCTGTACATCATCGGGCGAGTAATCAACATGGGTATCCTGTGCTGGATTGGCCTGGGAATTATGACGCTTTCAAGTATCTGGACCATCATCCATTGGAAGGAGAACGACAAGATATCGAACTATATCTCTGTGGCTTTCCTGGTACTCGTCGGACTATCACTCTTCGGACTCTAATTCAGCAATTATGTGCATCAGGGAAGTTCTCAAAAATCCATACTATAGGTGGGGAGTCATATTCCTATTAATGCATAGGTCCTGACTTTTTATTTAGTTTAGAATGAGAAAGTATCTACGTGAAATCGAGATGGCAGGGGTGATTCTGGCGATTATAGGTATCGTCAGTTCCCTTGTATGGGGAGCTATATATGGCGGCTGGCTCTGTGGAATCGGCATAGCGCTGTTCCTCTTGGTGTTTCTGTATAAGGCTTTCCATTGGAAGGAATACGAGCGTGAAAACAAGCAGTATATCATCATTATCCTGTTGACTATCATCATATTATTCATTCAAATGTTAAGAGCAAGATGACCATCAAAGAAGCACAAGAAGCAGTAGACCGCTGGATTAAGGAGTATGGAGTCCGTTACTTCTCTGAACTCACCAATATGGCAGTATTAACAGAAGAGGTAGGAGAACTTGCCAGGGTAATAGCCCGCAAATATGGTGACCAGAGCTTCAAAGAAGGTGAAAAAGACAACCTCGGCGAAGAGATGGCAGATGTATTATGGGTGCTGCTTTGTCTGGCAAATCAGACGGGAGTAGATCTAACTACAGAGCTCCAGAAGAGCATCGAGAAGAAGACTCAGAGAGACTCACTCCGGCATATTCACAACAAGAAATTATTAGCATAAAACGATAACAATTATGGCAGAACACAATCATGAGCACGAGCATCATCATCATGAGATGCCTCAGAAGAGCCACATCGAAGAGGCTCTGGGAAAGTATAACCTCAACATCTCTGACGAGGAAGTAAAGGAAGCTGTGAAGAAGATCATAGCTGAGAAAGTGCATGAAAACGACACCCTTGAAGTGAAGCAGTTCCTCATGGGCAGCGTAGAACTGACCACGCTGAAAACCACCGATTCTGATGAGAGCGTGATGGCCTTTACGGAGCGTGTAAACCAGTTTGAAGCAGAGTACCCTAACCTACCCCATGTGGCTACAATCTGTGTCTATCCACGCTTTGCAAAGACAGTCGCAGAAACACTTGAAGTAGATGGCGTAGAAATTGCATGCGTTTCAGGCAGTTTCCCGTCCTCTCAGGCCCTTATCGAGGTGAAGACGGTAGAGACAGCACTAGCCCTGAAAGACGGCGCTACAGAGATCGATATGGTCATGTCTGTGGGTGCATTCCTCTCTGGCGACTACGAGACGGTCTGCGATGAAATCCAACAGATGAAGGAGACCTGTGGAGAGCAAAAGATGAAAGTAATCCTTGAAACAGGTTGCCTGAAAACGGCAAAGAACATCAAGACCGCTTCCATTCTGGCCATGTATGCTGGAGCAGATTACATTAAGACATCTACAGGCAAGCTAGAACCGGCAGCAACGCCTGAAGCTGCGTATGTCATGTGCCAAGCCATCAAGGAATACTATGATGAAACTGGCATACAGATAGGTTTTAAGCCCGCTGGAGGCCTTAATTCTGTCATGGACGCATTAATATACTACACCATTGTAAAAGAGGTTCTAGGCGAAAAATGGCTCACGAATCAGTGGCTCCGCCTAGGTACATCACGTCTGGCAAATATGCTACTGAGTGAAGTAACGGGCGAAGAAGTGAAGTTCTTCTAAGGAAATCAAATAATTATCCCTCGCTCATCGGCGAGGGATAAATTTTATAATTTGCGCTGGATGGCGTATTCTAGATAAGCCGTAAAAGCATCTTTCAACTGTGGATCAGGTACTTGTTTTTGAATGTAATCCTGCACTTTTAAAGCTATCTCATCCATCTTACTACGGGCATAATCAATACCGCCGTACTCTTTTGCAAACTCCACAAGGACAGCAATTTCATCCGTATTGATAGTACCAGTCTTGACTTTCTGGGCAAGCGGCATCATCGACTCATAAGGAGAATGATGCAAGGCATAGATAACTGGCAACGTCAATTTGCCTTCAGCCATATCAGCACCGGTAGGTTTGCCAACTTCGTTAGAATCAAAATAGTCAAAGATATCGTCTCGAATCTGGAAAATCATACCTAAGTTCCTGCCAAAGTTTTTCGCTGCTTCTACATCTTCGTCAGATGCAGAAACAGAAAGAGCACCAATGCCAGAACAGGCCATAAAAAGAGAGGCAGTTTTCATTTCAATAACTTGGTAATAAGCCTCTTCCGAGATTTCGGTGCTGTTAATGTTCTGAAGCTGAAGTATCTCACCTGCGGCAAGTGTTCGTCCAAGATTGGAGAGTACTTGTATGATTTTATGATTGCCTGTAAAAGAAGCGTTCAACAGACAAGTGGAAAGGATGTAATCACCCACCAAAACAGACACCTTATTATTAAAGGCCGCATTCAGGGAAGGCTGTCCTCGACGCTCATCACTCTCATCGACCACATCGTCGTGAGTGAGACTGGCCGTATGAAGCAATTCGAGCGCAACGGCAGAACGAAGAGTCACATCCGAAATCCCTCCGTAATTCTTTGCAGACAAAAGCGTAATCATCGGACGCATCTGTTTTCCTGTACGCTGACGAATATGAGTCAACGCATTAGACAATAATCCATCAGGGTGTGTCAATGCATCATTAAAAAGACTTTTAAAGTCCTCAAATTCTTTCTCAATTGGTAATTTTATCCGCGATAAATAATCCATTACGTTGAAATTTGGGACAAAAATAAGAAAAAATTGTGGAATTAGATAATTTTTTTGTAATTTTGAGCGGAAAATTAAGAAAGTTATGCAGAAATTGTTTCTTTTAGACGCTTATGCGCTGATTTATCGCAGTTATTATGCGTTCATCAAAAACCCTCGAATCAACTCGAAAGGTCTTAATACAAGTGCCATTATGGGCTTCCTAAATACGCTCAATGAAGTCCTCACAAAAGAGAAGCCTACACATATAGGAGTGGCTTTTGATCCTCATGGTCCTACTTTCCGAAGTGAGGCATTTCCTGAATATAAAGCACAACGTGAAGAGACGCCAGAGGATATCCGAAAGGCAGTTCCTATCATCAAGGATCTGCTGAAGGCTTACCGCATCCCGATCCTGCAAGTGGATGGTTTCGAGGCAGACGATGTTATAGGGACACTTGCAACTAAGGCAGGAGCAGAAGGCATAGAGACCTATATGCTGACACCAGATAAAGACTATGGGCAATTGGTGCGAGAAAATGTTTTCATCTTCCGCCCCCGTCATGGAGGTGGTTATGAAACCATGGGTCCACGGGAGGTTTGCGAAAAATATGGCATTCCATCGACAAATGCAGTCATCGATCTCCTGGCTTTGATGGGTGACTCAGCAGACAATTTCCCTGGATGTCCTGGTGTGGGTGAGAAGACAGCCGTGAAACTGATCAATGAATTTGGAAGCATCGAGGCATTACTTGCACGTTCTTCCGAAATCAAGGGTAAACTTCGCGAAAAAGTTGAGGAACATGTTGAGGATATCAAGATGAGTTACTTCCTGGCCACCATCAAGACTGATGTACCTATCGAGCTCGATATGGAAAATCTGAAACTCGTCGACCCCAACGAAGAGGAATTAGGCAAATTGCTCACAGAATTGGAGATGAAGTCATTCGCAGACCGAGTTCTTAAAAAAAGCCAAAAACAGCAAATCGTCGTTAATACACAACTCGATCTCTTTGCAGAATTTCCGACTAACGGTGAAGGATTGAGCAAAAATTCGAGTTTTGAGAGCCTAAAAACAACAACTCACGACTACAAACTCGTTGATAATGAGGAAGATTTGATAAAAATACGTGATTATTTCTTGACAAACAAAATTCTCAGTCTAGACACGGAAACAACATCAACCTCTGCGATTGACGCAGAATTGGTAGGTTTGAGCTTTGCAGTTAAGGAATTTGAGGCCTTCTACGTTCCGATTCCAGCAAAACGTGAAGAAGCGTTGCGAATCGTTAATATATTTAAAGAGGTGTATGAAAACAAGCAAATTCTGAAAATCGGCCAAAACTTGAAGTACGACCTCGAGGTGTTACGCAACTACGACATCCATCTCGCAGGTCCAATGTGGGACACCATGATTGCCCACTACCTCATCCAGCCAGAATTACATCATAACATGGATTACATGGCTGAGATATATCTGAACTATCAGACTATCCACATCGACGAACTTATCGGACCACGAGGTAAGAACCAAAAATCAATGCGCGACCTCCTACCCTCTCAAGTCTATGAGTATGCCGCTGAAGATGCGGATATAACGCTTCGCTTAAAGAATAAGTTGGAACCCGAGTTGAAAAAATACGAGTGTGAAGACCTATTCTATAACATTGAAATGCCGCTGATGCCAGTTTTAGCAGAAATGGAGATGAATGGTGTCTGTCTGGATACGGAATCGTTGAAGGAAACGTCAAAGGTTTTGACAGATAGGATGAACGAACTTGAACGTCGTATCTACGAACTGGCAGGCGAACGATTCAATATTGCCTCACCCAAACAAGTAGGTGAGATTCTCTTTGATAAACTAAAAATCATCGAGAAGGCCAAGAAGACAAAGACCGGACAATACGTTACATCGGAAGAAGTGCTACAACAGTTGCGTAATAAGCATGAGATTGTGGCAGACATCTTGGAACACAGAGGTTTAAAGAAACTCATCGGCACTTATATCGATGCACTCCCTAAGCTGATTAATCCTCATACAGGCCATATCCATACCTCATTTAATCAGACGATTACAGCCACAGGACGCTTGAGTTCTTCTGATCCTAACCTCCAAAATATTCCCATCCGAGGCGAAGACGGAAAAGAAATCCGAAAGGCTTTTATCCCGGAGCCTGGTTGTCTGTTCTTTTCAGCAGACTATAGTCAGATTGAATTGCGAGTGATGGCCCATCTCTCGCAGGATCCTCAGATGATTGAGGTGTTCCGTGAGGGGAAAGACTTGCATGCGGCAACGGCAGCAAACATCTATAAGAAGCCCATTGAAGAGGTTACTCGCGATGAACGTACCAAGTCAAAACGTGCGAATTTCGGTATCATTTATGGTATTACGGTCTTCGGTTTGGCAGAACGTCTGGATATCCCTCGTGATGAAGCAAAGATGCTGATTGACGGCTACTTTGCTACCTTCCCACAAGTGCATGATTATATGGAGAAATCCAAGGAAATAGCGCGACAAAAGGGCTACGTCACTACCCTATTCGGCCGTCGCCGTTACCTGCCGGATATCAACTCCCACAATGCTACAGTGCGTGGTTTTGCAGAGCGCAACGCTATCAATGCGCCTATTCAGGGAACTGCTGCTGATATTATCAAGGTGGCCATGATACATATCTTCCAGCGTTTCAAGGCCGAAGGCATCCGCTCGAAGATGCTTTTACAGGTACATGACGAACTCAACTTCTCTGTCTATCCAGAAGAAAAGGAGAAGGTTGAGCGCATCGTACTTGAAGAGATGCAATCAGCCTTCCCCTTGAGTGTGCCCCTCGTTGCCGATAGCGGCTTTGGCCAAAACTGGCTAGAGGCTCATTAAGTCTATTTCACCCTCCAAACGTTCAAGACAATACCCTTGAACTGTTGGGTGAAATCAGGTGAACAAACGAAGAGCGCATTGTTCAGCCATGCGTATTTGCTGTCTGCAGGAGCCTCAAACTGTGGGGCAGCCTTAAAATAGAACGTGGGGTTGCCCTCTGCATCTTTACCGTTGCTGATGATGCCACGATTGCGAACATGAATAATTATGCCGTCATCTGTCTTGATACAGTAGATGGCTTCCAGTTCAGTACGGTTGATAGCCGTATTCGCAATCTGATAATCTGCACCACCGTTGATAATCGTTCCCTTGATATGAGGTCCCTCGAAAGTGCCGCCAGTAATGGGGATAATAGTACGACGTCCATGCTGTGTCTCACCACAGGAATAGGCATCTCCCAAGGTTACTTTCAGCTGTAGGGCGAACTCCATCTGCGGTGTGTCTTTTGGTTCTATTACCTGAGAGTTGGCATTCATAGCATAAGCCAGCAGAATCATCAAAACAGCACTTATCTTCTTCATTTGTTCAATACTTTTTGACCATTCTTGATGATGATACCTTTATAGTTCTTATCAACCCTCATGCCATGAAGATTATAGAGTGGCTGATTGTCAGATAAGCTATCGCCTTTAACAGATTGGATTCCTGTTCCCTCTAACTTCAACTCTATCTTATCAAGATTGACGTATGGCTTATCAATGGTAATACGGATAATCTGTTTGCCTGCTTCCAAAGGCACTTTGAACTCACCTGACATCACCTTATAGGTGCTCCACTGATTATTATCCGTCTGCGTTACATTCACCTTGCAGAGGTTTACTACATCATCATCTTTGATGACATCAATAGTGAATGCAGAACCATCACCAGAACCGCAAGAGACAGTAGCCTCATAAGAATAGATGCCTGCCTCCTTTACGTTAACAGTATAATCGAGCCATTCGCCTGTTGCCGTATAACCAATGGCACAACCGCCATTACCTTTAACGAAGTCCACTCCGCCAGCGTCTTTACGATAATCCTTGATATCACCTTCATTCTTGTTATCTGAATCATGGAACGAGAAGAGTTCTGCACCACTATCGAAATCCTCTGCTTCGATGATGCCGGGAATCTCCTTTTCCCCGTTATAAGGCATACGTGCCGGATAAACCTTATAGCCTGATAATCTCTCGAACTGAGTTCCGTCAGTAGCAGTTACAATGGCCTTAATATCGTATTTACCTTCGGCTGTAGGGGTATATTCTGCTTCATAAGGAGCCTTTGTCAACGTTCCTATCAATTCGTCATTCACAAACAGGTCAATGTGGTCAATAGTCTTTGTCTTTAGACTGGCATTCACCGTAATAGGCAACACCTTTCCGCTTTCAACACCTATGGCAGCTGGCTTGACATAGACCGAAGCCTCCTTCACCATGCCAGGGAACGGACTCTTGGCATTCTTGGCAGCATCCGTCTGCATATACTCACGAAGCCAGGTTAAAGCAGGACGTTCTACCTTGTTTTTGATAAGGCCGGAATTACCATCAGGAGTCCACGTGCTGCCATAAATCCATCCCCACAGAGTGATTCCTGCACAATAATCAGCCTCCCACATATAAGGAATCTGCTCCTTATAGGCTTTAAGCTGAAGCTCGTCATCTTCGGTACCAACATCGTATTCTGTACTATACATTGGCATCATGAGCTCCTGATGCATCTTATCCATGCTCGATTTGAAGGTCGGAGCGACATTTTTGCCATCATAAGAAAGCATGTCGTGAGATTGGCAGCCATAGGCATCAATCGGCGCACCAGCATCGCGAATCGTCTTTACGAGATCTATGAATTCATCCGTATTCCACTGGAAGGTGTTGAAATCGTTATAAATCAGAATGGCATCTGGCCAACGCTCATGCGCCATCTCAAAGGCTTTGATGATCCAGTCGTAACCTGTCTTACCGTCACCGCCTAAAGCTTCCTTGATGAGCGGCGTATCATTTTGATGACCACTTACAGCCTCGTTGACCACATCAATAATAGGCAGCTCTGGAAAATGCTCCTTTGCAGCATCCATCCATTCCACGATGGCCTCATAGCGTTCCTCTGGTGTCAGGTTTCTAAGCCAATTGGGAAATTGAGACCCCCAAGCAAAAGTGTGGAACTTAAAAAGCAGACCATGCTCTTTAGCATAGTTAAAAGCCTTGTCGGCTCCTCCCCAATTGTATTTGCCACGGGTACCCTCTACACTACCCCACTTCGTGGCATTCTCTGGGGTCACCTGATTCCAATAGTCTGAAAAGATGAAGCCATCGGTATCCATGTCGTTGTTCCAGCTCGTAGTGATGTTCCCCAGGAACTTGTCTGGATTTGAAGATAACTGCGCATTGGCAGTATTACAGAGACTGCAGGCAACAGCTGCACTCATCAATGTCTTAGTAAATAATTGATTCATATCTTGTTTCTTCTGATTTTGACTGCAAAATTAGCCATTTATTTTGTATTATTTGGCTAATTTCACAATTTTTGCTACCTTTGCACCCAGATTTAAACGTTTAAAGAAGAAATGGCATTAAAATGTGGTATCGTAGGACTGCCGAATGTGGGCAAGTCCACGTTGTTTAATTGTTTGTCGAGTGCAAAGGCTCAGGCAGCAAACTTTCCTTTTTGTACGATTGAACCCAATGTTGGTGTGATTACCGTACCTGACGAAAGACTCACCAAACTTGCAGAGCTTGTTCATCCTGGCCGTATTGTGCCTGCCACTTGTGAGATTGTGGATATCGCCGGTCTCGTAAAGGGTGCCTCAAAGGGTGAAGGACTGGGTAACAAGTTCCTTGGAAATATCCGTGAAACGGATGCCATCATCCACGTACTCCGTTGCTTTGAAGATGAGAATATCACTCACGTTGACGGTACGATTGACCCCATCCGCGACAAGGAAATCATCGATACTGAGCTGCAGTTGAAAGACCTTGAGACCATCGAGAGTCGCTTGGCCAAGACAGAGAAGGCTGCTGCTGCAGGCAATAAGGATGCAAAGATAGAAGTCAACGTGCTTCACGCTTATAAAGAGGTTTTGGAGCAGGGTAAGAATGCCCGTATCGTGGAGTTCGAGAGTAAGGACGAGCAGGATTGTGCCCGTAATCTCTTCCTGCTGACATCGAAGCCCGTGCTCTATGTCTGCAACGTTGGCGAGACTGATGCCAAATCAGGTAATGACTTCACCAAGAAGGTAGAGGCTTTGGCAAAGGAAGAAGGTGCTGAGGCCATGATTATCGCAGCCAAGACGGAAGAGGATATCGCAGAGCTCGAAAGCTACGAGGATAAGCAGATGTTCTTGGAAGAGCTCGGCCTGGAGGAAAGTGGTGTGAATCGTCTCATCAAGAAGGCATACGCCCTACTGAACCTCGAGACCTTTATCACGGCTGGTGAGATGGAAGTCAAGGCCTGGACCTATAAGAAGGGCTGGAAAGCTCCCCAGTGTGCTGGTGTCATCCATACTGATTTCGAGAAGGGCTTTATCCGTGCTGAGGTCATCAAGTACGATGACTATATCCAGTATGGCTCCGAGGCTGCTGTCCGCGAGGCTGGAAAACTCGCTGTAGAGGGTAAGGACTACGTGGTTCAAGACGGTGATATCATGCACTTTAGATTCAACGTATGATGCAACAACTACTCAATTATATCGTCTGGCAGCCAGATTTGGAGGCATTCCACCTTGGTCCGATAACGGTGCGCTGGTATGGTCTGATGTGGATTATTGGCCTTACGCTGGCCTATTTCGTTGTGAAGCGGCTCTATAAAGAGCAGAAAATAAAGGACGAACTCTTCGATCCACTCTTCGTTTACTGCTTCCTGGGCATCCTGATTGGTGCCCGCCTGGGGCATTGCATCTTCTATCAGCCACAGGACTTCCTGACTTCTTGGCAGGGTATTGTGGAGATGTTCTTACCCATCCGTATCTTGCCTGATGGAGGGTGGAAAATGACTGGCTATGCCGGCCTTGCCTCTCATGGCGGAACATTGGGCTTGATGATTGCCCTCTGGCTCTATGTCCGCAAGACGAAATTGAGCATCTGGACGGTACTCGACAACATCGCCATCGCCACAGGAACTACGGCATGCTTCATCCGCTTGGGTAACCTCATGAACTCAGAGATCATCGGCAAGATTACCGATGTGCCCTGGGCCTTTATCTTCGAGAAGGTGGATGCTGTGCCTCGCCATCCTGGTCAGCTTTACGAAGCCATCGCCTACGCAATTCTTTTCTGTATCATGTGGGTACTCCACAAACGAATGCCGGAGAAGATCGGCACAGGCTGGTACTTCGGCTTCTGCCTGACGTATATCTTCACCTTCCGCTTCTTCATCGAATACACCAAGGAGATTCAGGAAGCCTTCGAGGCCTCGCTCCCACTCGATATGGGACAGATACTATCCATCCCATTCGTAATAATCGGCGTGTATTGCATGATAAAAGCAAAAAAGAAAGCGGCAAACTCCTAAGGTAAACAATATCAACACCATTTTGGCAGGGATTCCACAAATTCCCTGCCATTTTCTTTTTTGTTTCATAAATAATCTTTATCTTTGCAGGCAAATACTTAAATTGATAACTATGGGCAACAGAGATCAGAAAGACTATTTCGTTGAAAGCAGACGCTTGAGAGCGATAGTTATGGCCAAGGCTAAAGAGTTGATAGGTAATCCCATTACCTTCACTATTACGAATGGTATCACAATGCATGTAGAAATAACAAACTCTGATTTAAGAGTCATTGCCAACAAGAACACCAGAAACAACAAGTTTAATGCAATCAAAAACGTGCTTGCAATGGACATCAAAGGTTATTTGGAGAAAGCCGAATATGTAGGATGGAGGCCAACGGTGGAAGGCAAACACTTTGAAAGCGCTTACTTTACTTATTTCAGCAGAGACTTAGGATGTAAGACTATTCTTTGTATGCGTAAGATGCAAGTTGGTGGCATCTATAAACCGTATGCCATTATAGATGAATATACGTTTGATGCAAGAATAGACAGCCTGGTAAAAGGAACTCCGCCTTAACAAGTCGCTTGCCAAACCAAATGGGGCTCTTGTCTTAGACGGAGTTTTAAAAGTGCTTCTATTTTAACAAGTCGCTTGCCAAACCAAATGGGGCTCTTATCCTAAATAGGTTCCTTTCATGCCGCAAAGATAGGAACTTTTTCCTTATCTTCCAAATATTTCTATCTTTTTTTCTCAAAAACGTTGCATTATTCAGAAAAACTTCTTATCTTTGCCCTGTCTTAATATCTGTGATGGATGCTACAAATCTTCATCAGATGGATGGATATATTATAATGTAGAACCCTAAAAACAAAACATTGCATGGCAATTTAACAAAGAAGTATTAACAGACATATTGTGAAGCGTCGACTTTGATTCTTGTTTCCGCAAATTGGGGAATTTGACGAAATCATCAAGAACAGAAGTAGATGGTTCGCGCCTGATGGCGTGGGCTATTACTCGTTTAAGATGATTAGGTTATCCCCAATACCTCGGAAACGTAAGCGAAGTAATTTGCTCACGTTTTTATTGGATAAATCTATCATTAACAACTAAAACTTTTATTTATGATGAAGAAACTATCTTTATTGTTCGTTCTGATGCTCTTGCCGATGGTTGCAAGTGCTGATACCGTAGAGATTGACGGTATTTATTACAATGTGATTAAAAAAGCAGAGAAAGCTGAAGTTGCCCAAAGTCCTATTGGTTATTATGACGATGTTGTTATACCCGAATCTATAGAATATGAGGGTGTTACATGTAAGGTCACCTCAATAGGAGAAAATGCATTTGCAAATGCAGCGGCGATGACCTCTATAACTATACCTTCTACTGTTACAGAAATTGGACGTGGCGCATTTCATGGCTGTACAGGATTAACATCCATAGAACTACCAATCAATGTCACATCATTAGGTGAAGAGGCTTTTCGTGGTTGCAAGAATATAGCAACCGTTTCTATCCCAAAAAGTGTTGGACACATTGGTTTTTATGCATTCAAAGGCTGTTCAAATCTTACATCAATTCAGATAGAAGACCTCGAAGCTTGGTGTGCAATAGAGTTTGAAACAAGTGCTTTTGACAATTATCATAGTCTTATAGTTGCGGGAGAGAAGATAACTAGTCTTGTTATTCCTGAGGGTGTAGAATCTATAGGCGATGACGCATTCGGTTACTGTCAAGATATCATTTCTGTATCTATCCCTGCCTCAGTTAAAGAAATAGGATATGCAACCTTTTCAAATTGTATTAATATGGCAGAGCTAACGTTTGCAGATGGTATACAAATAATTGGCGATTTCTCATTCGAATATTGTCAATCATTAAAGAGTTTGAAGATTCCAAGTACCGTAACAATTATTGGCGATCGAGCGTTCCAATACTGTAAAGAACTGACTGATGTATATTGCTTTGCTTTAGAAACGCCAGACACAAAAAATACGAGCATCATAGATGCAAGACCTTTTAACGATTGTGATATTGAATACGCAACACTTCACGTTCCATCTTCATCCGTTGAAGAATATCAAAAGAACAGGCCTTGGTGTTATTTTGGATCAATTGTATCTTTGACTGATGATGACACAGCCATAAGAATGCAAACAATAGAGGAGAACAATATTGTTAGATATATTAATCTTGAAGGTAAGCAGGTTAGCCAACCTATTAAAGGCGTAAATATTGTTGTTTTGAAAAATGGTGTAATCAAAAAGATATTGAAGAAATAAGAGAAAAAGATACATATACGCAAGGACGGTTTTCTGTGGGCGCGAAGGGGGCTAGAACCTTTGCGCCCTTTGTATAGGTTAAAAGGAGAGATAGTATAAAAATTGGTACTCAGCGGGCGGGGAAAATGATTTTGCCGTTCACCGAAATAATTTTTGACGGGCGACACGAAGTTTTTCGGCGTTCGCTAAAAATAAGTTTGGTACGACCTTTCTCCCTGTTTGGAGGGACAGGATTACCTATCTGACAGTACTTGAATACGTGTTTGTTACTGGCTTGCTCCCCCTTTATACTTTACTTCCCAGAAACAATCTTCTTGATGTCGTTGAGTTTATTTAGGGCTTCGAGTGGCGTTAGATTGTTGACATCGAGGCCGAGGATTTCATCGCGGACTTGGCATAATACAGGGTCGTCGAGCTGGAAGAAGGAAAGTTGCATACCTTCACGAGAAGCGGCAATTTCGGCCGTTGGCTTGCCTACCGTACCTACAGAAGCATTATCGGCCTCCAGCTGCTTTAAAATCACGTTGGCACGCTTCACAATCGAGCGAGGCATACCTGCTATCTCAGCCACATGGATACCAAAGGAGTGCTCACTCCCACCCTTCTCCAGTTTACGCAGGAAAATCACCTTGCCATCCACCTCTTTAACAGATACGTTATAGTTCTTGATACGCGAGAAGTTCTTCTCCATCTCGTTGAGCTCGTGATAGTGTGTGGCGAAAAGGGTTCTTGGGTGGCCCTTGGCATTCTCATGCAGGTATTCCACGATAGCCCAGGCGATAGAGATGCCATCGTATGTAGAGGTGCCTCGGCCTAACTCATCGAAGAGCACCAGCGAGCGGGAACTTACATTATTAAGAATATTCGAGGCCTCTGTCATCTCCACCATAAACGTGGATTCTCCAAGCGAAATGTTATCCGAGGCCCCTACCCTGGTGAATATCTTATCCACCAGACCGATTCTCGCTGCCTCTGCGGGCACAAAACAACCTATCTGCGCCAGTAATACAATCAAAGCTGTTTGTCGCAACAGCGCTGATTTACCAGCCATATTCGGACCTGTAATGATGATAATCTGCTGTCGCTCGTTGTCGAGCAGGATATCATTGGGCACATAACGTTCGCCTAACGGTAGTTCTTGCTCAATGACAGGGTGACGACCTTGTTTGATGTCGATAATCTCTGAGGAGTCTATCACAGGACGGATATAATTATTTTCCTCTGCTACCTTTGCAAAGCTCAGCAGACAGTCAAGGCGGGCAATGATGTTCGCATTGATCTGAATCTGGGGAATAAACTCCTGCATACCCAATACAAGGTCGTTGAACAGCTTAGCCTCCAAGGAGAGAATCTTATCTTCTGCTCCAAGAATCTTCTCCTCGTATTCCTTCAGTTCCTGCGTGATATAGCGTTCTGCCTGAGCCAGCGTCTGCTTTCTCACCCACTCTGCCGGCACCAGATCCTTATAGGTATTGCGTACCTCGAGATAGTAGCCGAAAACGTTGTTATAGCCTATCTTCAGCGATGAGATACCCGTCTCTGCTGCCTCGCGTTCCTGAATCTTCAAGAGATAGTCCTTGCCGCTATAAGCGATACTGCGAAGCTCATCAAGTTCGGCATTCACACCATCGCGAATCACACCTCCCTTTGCTACCAACTGCGGAGGATCGTTCTGTATCTCCTTCTCTATCCTGTCCCTGAGCGACTCACAGAGATTCAGCTGTTCCCCTACCCTGTTTAGCGCCTCGTTCTTGGCATAGAGACAGGCAGTCTTGATAGGTTGGATAGCCTGCAGAGCCACTTTCAGCTGCACCACTTCACGAGGTGTTACACGTCCTACTGCTGCCTTGGAGATGATACGCTCCAAGTCGCCGATTCGATGAATCTGGTCGTCGATACACTCACGGAACTCTGGTTCACGATAGTAATACTCCACGATGTCAAGACGAGAATTGATAGGCTTCTCGTCTTTCAGAGGAAATACCAGCCAACGACGCAGCAGGCGACCACCCATGGGGCTCACCGTCTTGTCGATCACGTCGAGCAGCGACTTGCCATCTTCCTGCATCGGATGAATGAGCTCCAGACTGCGAATCGTGAACTTATCCAGACGCACAAACTTATCTTCCTCAATGCGGGAAATACTGGTAATATGACCGATCTGTGTATGCTGAGTCTGTTCAAGATACTGCAGAATGGCCCCTGCAGCTATCACGCCTGATTGCAGATGATCGACGCCGAAGCCCTTCAGGTTCTTCACGTTGAAGTGGCGCAGCAACTTCTGTTTCGAAGTCTGCTCCGTAAACACCCAGTCATCGAGCTGGAAGGTAAAGAATTTCGAGCCAAACAAACGTTCGAACTCTTGTTTCTTCGACCTGTCATGAAGCACCTCCTTTGGTGAAAAGTTGCCTAAAAGCTTCTCCACGTAATCTTGCGTTCCCTCACCTGTCAGGAACTCACCGGTAGAGATATCAAGGAAAGCCACACCATAGCTGGCCTTGCCGAAATGCACGGCTGCAAGGAAATTGTTCTCCTTGTAGTTCAGCACGTTGTCGCTCAAGGCTACACCAGGCGTCACCAGTTCGGTAATGCCTCTTTTAACGAGCTTCTTTGTCAGCTTGGGGTCCTCCAGCTGGTCACAGATAGCCACACGCTTGCCTGCTCTGATTAGTTTGGGCAGATAAGTGTCGAGGGCATGATGGGGGAATCCGGCCATCTCGTCACCCTTGTTGTAACCATTGTTACGATGGGTGAGGGTGATACCCAGAATCTTCGAGGCAGTAATGGCATCTTCGCAATAGGTCTCATAGAAGTCGCCACACCTGAACAGCATTACTGCATCCGGGTGTTTCGCCTTCAAATCGAAGAACTGCTTCATCATCGGGGTTAGTTCCTTGCCTTCTTTTGCCATAACTGCACCTTTTATATTCTGAGCGGCAAAGTTACTCCTTTTTTCGCAAATGGCAAAATTTTCGACTTAAATAAGTGTTATCCCAAATAAAATTGCTACCTTTGACGCCAAGATGAAAAAGTGTAGTATGATTTTGCTGATGCTCTGCTGGATGCTTTCGCTTTCAGCACAACCCACTGGCGGGCAAAGCGACAGGTTAGGATTCTTGCATCAGGGCGATACCATCGCGATTATCTCGCCTTCGAGTGCTACGGATACCACGACAATCAACGGGGGCATCAGGACGCTCGAAAAGTGGGGATACCATTGCATCGTTGGTCCCAATGCACTCAACGACTATCATGGTTTTGCGGGTACCATCGATGAGCGCCTTTCTGATCTACTCTGGGCTTTGAGAGAACCATCCGTAAAGGCGATTATGTGTTCTCGAGGGGGTGATGGGGCAGCCCACTTACTGAGTCGCCTCACACCTGATACTTTGCGTCGTTATCCCAAACTCATCATCGGCTTCAGCGACATCACAGCCTTGCTTTGTGCTGAGGCGAGGGTAGGGGTGAAGGGTATTCATGGTTCGATGTGCTGGGCGCTGAAGACCTATGAGGGCACAGATACCATCAGCCAGACTTTACGTCGCATGCTTGAGGGCAATCTGCCGACATATCGCATTGCCCCTCATCCGCTGAATATAGCTGGTAAGGCAGAAGGAACTGTCGTTGGCGGCAACATGTCTGTATTCAACGATCTCGCCGGTTCTGATTTCGACCCCTTGCTGCTCAATGATATCATTCTTTTTATGGAGGATACAGGCGAGGGAATGAGCAAGGTAGACCGCATGCTCCACAACATAGAAGTGAGAGGTCTCGTTCCCCATATCCGAGCCGTCATCGTTGGTCAGTTCAACAAATACAAACACCCAGAGAACGGTTTCGACGATATGTATGCCATGCTTCACGAATACCTGAAGCATTGGCACGTCCCCGTATGCTACGACTTTCCCGTAGGTCATGCCCATCTCCGCAACTTCCCGCTCCTCACAGGAGCAAAAGCAGCGTTGGAGATATCTGCCGAAGGGGTTACCTTACATTACTGATCAAGGATTCTGGATGTACTGCATGATCAGGTCCACAATCTCGTCTTCCGTATGGTTGCCTACATTGAAGACGATATCGTAATTGCGGGTATCATAACGCGAAGTGCCGGTATACTTGTTCACATAGCTCTCACGGCCCTTATCCACTTCTTTGATGATCTTTTCTGCCTCTTGAGGACTGATGCCTCGCTTCTCCACCAATCTGTTGATGCGCTGATCCAAGCGAGCCTGAATGAGAATACTCAGATGGTTGGGATGATCGCGGAACACATAGAAACCGCTACGACCTGCTATCACACATGAGTCGTCATCGGCGATTCCCTTCAGAATCTCTGTCTCTGACTGGAAGATATCGTCCGTAATCAGGAAGTCGGGTATAGCGCTTTCACCAGGAATCAGCGTGGGAGCAGCATAGCTAGGCATTATCTTCAGACTGCGCTTGAAATCTGCCCACCAATCATGCTTCTGACCCTTCAGACGTTCTATCTGTTCTGTCGATAGGCCGTATTTTTCCTTCAACCCTTGAATCAGAGCCTTGTCGTAGAAAGGCACACCAAGCCGCTTGGCTAGCTTTTCACCAATAGTCCTACCACCGGAGCCAAGCTCGCGATTAATCGTTATAACGAATTTCTCATTCAGTTTCATACTTTCAGTAGTTTGGTTATTATTTACCAAGTATATGGCGCACTTGCTGCAACAATGCTTCTGATGGGGTAGGGGTTCCCTCGCAGGGCTGCAGATACCAGCATACGGTCCACGACAGTTTCTCCTTTGGCTTTAGCGTCGTATAGATACCCTGACTCTCCAGTTCAATGTAGGTCTTACCTCTATTCACGTAGACCTGTATCTCTGCCTCTTCAGGAGCTGGCTGCGAGGCATCGAGGTCATCAAAGCGCTTCACAAGCAGCAGACCATTGCAGCAGTAAGCCAGCCATCCTTTTCCATCGGCATTGATCTTACGGTTCTCGCTGGTCTCGTCTGCTTGATACCAGGCTGCGCCAAAGGCATCCTTGAAATTCATCAGTCCTGCTGGAGTGATACCCTCCACAGGTGCCTCAAAGAAGATAAGACCGCCTTCGTTCTTTACTCGTGTAATCTCCCAAGGAGCCACCTTTCGCACCTCATCGCTCTCATTGACGATGGAATAAGTGACGATGATGGCCTGATGCTGTTCATCAGTCTTAAACTCCTTGATGATCCTATATTTCAGCTTGTCTGATACTTCACTCGTCATCTTCAGCACGCCATTGGCTTCTTCCACCTGATAAGGCTTCTTGTCGTATTCAGGCACAGGAGGCCAATACCATTCTTTCTGAGGACTGGTCCAGAAGGTGCTGCCAAAGGCCTCAGGCCACTTCAGTTGCGAGATGGCTTCCTGATCACCATACTTGAAAGACAGAATCTTTCCGCCTCTGGCACCATCGATGGTCATAGCCGCGTTGCCGCACTTCAGCGAATACAAACCATTATGATCCTCTTGCGCTAACGCAGGAATCACGAATGCTAAAAGCACAGAAACTAACAAATGCCTCATATAGTTTTTGATTAAAATGGTAATAAGCTTGATCGAGCGTTGCAAAGGTAGGAACTTTTTCCCAAAACACCAAACTTTCCTACCTTTTTCTTCTTACTATCGAAATCTTTTCTTACCTTTGCAGTCATGAATGAGGAAAAGCATAGCCGCATGAAGAGCTATTTGAACACAGGGAATATCCAGCGCAGTGAGGGTGGGATAGAGTATCATCCGCTCATCCCCTTTCTGCCTCAGAATGCCCGCGTACTCTTTCTAGGCAGCTTTCCGCCTCAGCGCAAGCGCTGGTGCATCGATTTCTATTACCCTAATTTCATCAACGACCATTGGCGCATCGAGGGGCAGGTGTTCTTTGCTGATCGCAACCACTTTGTAGACCTTGAGGCCAAGCGATTCAAGATTGATGAGATAGTAGCCTTCTGCCAGGAGAAAGGACTCGCCTTCTTCGATACTTCCACCGCTGTACGTCGCCTGAAGGATAATGCTTCAGACAAGTTCCTCGAGGTGGTAGAGCCTACGGATATCCTAGCCCTGATAGCACAAGTTCCGCTACTGAGAGCCATCGTCACTACAGGCGAGAAGGCCACAGACACCATCTGCAACTCACTTCATATACCTGATATACCAAAGGTCAACACCTTTGTACCTATACCCAAACTCTACAATAAGGATAACCAGCAGCTCATTCTCTATCGCCTCCCATCTTCATCACGAGCCTACCCCCTAGCTTTCGATAAGAAGGCTGAGGCATACAGAAAGATGTTCGAACATACGGGCATTCTTTCTCGCTAATAGTTGTCAAGGATTTCCTTCAGACGCTTGCGTTGCTTCTCCTTTTTGCTAGTGCGCCATTTCTTGGGCACGATATAGCCGATGAGTGAAAGAAGATTTCCACCACTACTGGGGTCACTGGCTATTAACTGGGCTTCCCTCTTCTCAAGGTGCAGTTGGCGCTTCAGAGATTCTGGCAACACCCTGTGAGGCCCATGACCAAAGATGACAACCTCTTTGACATTCAACAACTTGGAAATAAGAAACACCGTATCGTTGAGTTCTTCGAGATTCACAAGGCGACTCTCATAGTTGACGTGCGAGAACGACAGCGACTTACAACTATCAGCCACACTAACATACCCCAATGAGTCTGTTATCATTGTACCAGCCTTGCTCATGACATTTGCACCAACCACAGGCTGTAAGGTTTCTATGTCGATGGCCACAAGTTTCTTTTGGGCATGAGCCTGAATTGCCCATACCATCAACCCCAGCCATATCATTCGCCTATAACTCATCATCTGCAAAAGTAGACAATCGCCCTCTTCCCGCCAAATGTTTTCAGACTATTTAGTGATTATTCATACATCGAAAGACTGTTTTCCCCTGTCGAGAGAGGTAAATTATGCTCGAATATTTGGCGGTTAAAGCAAAATGGGCTACCTTTGCAGCGCTTTTATGAATATGGATAATCAGAATAGTCGTCCGCTGATAGCGCATCTGTCAATGTTCGGAGCCTGTGCAGGCTGGGGACTGATGGCTCCTGTGGGAAAGGATGCTATGACGCATGGCATCGACGGCATCACGATGGTCACGTTCAGAGTTGTGGGCGCTTGTCTGCTTTTCTGGATAGCCTCACGATTCGCGCCAAAGGAGGAAGTGCCCATGAAGGACAAACTGATGTTTATCGGAGCAGCTCTCTTGGGACTGGTATTCAATCAATGCTGCTACACCATCGGCCTAAGCATCACGTCGCCCATCAATGCCTCGATTGTCACCACATCGATGCCTATCTTCGCAATGCTGTTATCAGCCTTAATCCTGAAGGAGCCGATAACAGGTAAGAAAGCATTGGGCGTAATGATGGGCTGTAGTGGTGCGTTGATACTGATCTTGACGAGTGCTGCCCATGCTGACAGCAGGGTAGGAGATATACGAGGTGACCTGCTCTGCCTGTTTGCGCAGTTCTCATTCGCTCTCTATCTGTCGCTCTTCAATCCGCTAATCAGGCGCTACAATGTTTTTACGATCAACAAATACATGTTCTCCTGGGCCACGCTGATACTGCTGCCTTTCACATTCTCGCATGTCTGCGAAGTGGTGTCTCAGCCTATAGCGATGAAGACTTGGTGGGAGGTAGGCTATGTCGTCTGTATCGGCACATTCGTCTGCTATATCCTCACGATGATTGGCCAGCGAACGCTGCGCCCTACGGTAGTCTCCGTCTATAACTACGTGCAGCCCATCGTCTCCGTTGGAGCCTCTCTGCTGATGGGAGTTGGCATCCTAAAGCCTACCCACGCTCTTGCCGTCATCCTTGTATTCAGCGGCGTCTGGCTGGTTATCAAGTCAAAATCCAAAAGAGATTTGGAAGCACATCACAAGAAGTGAGCAAGGGCGCAGAGGAATCTGGTAATCGCGAAGCGCTTGCCTTAGCAAGAACCTTTGCGCCCTACTTATTTCCTTTTGGTAAAGCGTTAATAAATCATAATTTTCGCGCTCTTGATGCAGTATTCTTGTACCTTTACAGTTTTTATAGATAGAAGGTCATCCAAATTATCAAAGCGAAAATGAAGAGAAGAATTGTAAAGGTAATAAGACGATTCTGGCGCATGCTGCCAATCGTGATTGTAGTATTTATACTGGCAGCCTGTGATAGCAGCGACAATCATAGTGAAAACCTGATTCGTATGCCTGATGGCTCTGTAACTGTTTCTGATAGCTCAGATATCAGCACTATCCCACTCAGAATGGAAACAGATGTAGATGCTGATACCTATCAGAGACTCGCGGATTTCTTCAATGCAGAGCTCCATCATCCCTACTACATGGATGGAGGACAGGCGTCTCTAGGATTCTTCGGAGAGTTGGAATGGGATGATCAACCCTGTTATCTAATCAATAGCATAGAGGAGTTCCAGTCTGTCTATAAAGGAAAAGAGCAGCTTCCTGAAGTGGATTTCGATAAATACTCCGTCCTTGTGGGAAGAAACTATGGTATTGATGGCTCGGAATCGCTTGGCGACAGCCACTTTTACCTGAATGACGAGGGTGACCATTACCGCATGAGTCTATCTATCCTTCACAACACCAATCCGAACTACTTCTACGCTAGCGCCATCATAGACCTATTCTATTGGGATGTCTATCCTAAGAAGGAGTCAAAACCAATTACCTTAGAGCGACGCGTGGTAGAGAAAGTGATTGATTATGATAATGGTGACGATATGCTGAAACACAAATGGACACTGTCTGGCTATATCGATGAAGACGACAACTACCATCAGGTAGGTGAGGGATGGGGTGATGATCGATTTACCATCTCTTTCAAGGATGAAGGCATTCTTAACAGCCGAGTAGGCAGAAACAGTTTTAAGGCCACCTATCAAACCCATGTCAAAGGTGCTCACCTCACTTCTGGTGACGATTTGGCTTATACAGGCACTATTTCACTTTCCAATGCATCTATGACAGAAGTTGGTGAATCAGATCCTGTTGCCATCTATTTCGCAAAACACATCGGCACAATAGCCTATTTCGATGTAAACAGCTTTTATCTCCGCCTTGTCACTTCCAACGGTGTGACTTTCTCTTTCAGGGAATCTACATTAAAATAAACAAGTACTCACAAAGTGTCAGACACTTTGTGAGCAGAAGACTAATTCAGCCACAAAAGGGCATCAATATTATTGACGGCAAAAAAGTTTTGATAAAATAGCCAAAGGATATTTAGGGCGCAGAGGGGTCAAGAACCTTTGCGCCGATTATCAAGACAAGATATTTCTGCTTGATAATTTGGTATTTTTCCCACTTATTCGTATCTTTGCAGCCGAAAATGGCTGAACTGAAGGAGAAATACAGGCGATTAAGAACGTGGCAGCACCAGCCGCACCAAGTGGCACCGCTCTCTGAGGAAATGCACGACTGCCCTACCTGCGGCACGCATTTTCAAGGCAATTTCTGTCCCCGTTGCGGACAGTCGGCCAAGATCGGACGCTACTCCTTCAAGAAAGCATTCCTACTGTTTCTCGATGTGTGGGGCGTTGGTAATCGTGGTATGTTCCGCACGCTGCGCGACCTGATTCTCCGTCCTGGCTATATGATCCGTGACTATCTCAGAGGCATGCATATGGCCTACTTCCCCCCGTTCAAGATGTTCTTCCTGCTCATCACCCTGTCGCTCCTGGTGGAATCGGGCCTGAACATCCAAGGCGTGAACCGCATCAAGCAGGGACAGGAGCAATTCGAAAAAGGCATGAATCAAGCTAAGGCTGAACAGGAGCAGGACAAGGTGCAAGAGAAAAAGAAGGAAGAAAAGACTGACAAGCCGCTCACCGCTGAGGAAAAGGCCAGGGAGCAGAGGATAGAGAAACTCAGCAATAAAGTATCAAACTCGACGGAGATAAGCAACTGGATCTTCGAGTGGATCTATCAGCACCTGACGATCGTGATGCTCATAGGCCTGCTGATAATCTCAGGACCGCTCTACCTGATGTTCCGTCACAGTCCTAACATCCCAGACCTCCGCTATTCTGAGTTCTTCGTGGCGATGATCTTTACCACCAATATGCTCAACATCTATAGCATCATCTGCTCGCTGCTGTGCTTCAATCAGCTGGTAGAAGTCTTCCTATACCCGTTGGCCATCATCCCCCTCAAGCAGCTGTCGGGTTACAGCTACTGGAGCACCATCTGGCGAGTGCTGGTGGCCTTCATCTGCTTCAGCGTCATCTCTTTATCACTAGTCTTCGCCATCGGCATCGTCGGCAGCATCCTCTACATCAACATAGGCTGAAGAAAGATGGGAAAATGAGGTTCTTGACAATAAATTCAATGCCATCAAAAATACTTTGGCAAAGGATATTCCTTTTTGCGCCCTATCCTTATTAATCAGAACCTTTTTGAGTGCAGCCACAAAGCCATGAGGGGATCGGCAATGGAATAGGTTCCTTCGTTGCGTGTCAGCAAATCATATTCCAATAGTTTTCTAGCTGCAGCCTGAACAGCACTTGAGGATTTCAAGCGATGATGCTTGATGAAGGATGACGATGTAAGATTATTCACAGGTTCTGGCTCTTCGCTGACAGCATAGAGCAACTCTTTTTGTGTCTCTGTTACAAAAGCCAATTGCTCCCTAAGTCTTGGTTCACACTCCAATACATAATCATTTATAATTTGCTTAATGGCTGCAATATCGCAACTATCACCACTTGCCGTAAGGTTATAGGCATCCTTCATCATCCTCTGGAGGTAAAGCGTAACACCCAAAAACGTGTCATAAACATATTTAACTGCTTCTTCATCAATAGACTTTCCTGCCTGCTTAAAGTGATGGCTGGCAAACTGATAATAATCAGAGAAAGGAATGGGAGCCAGTTGTATACTACGGGCATTCATATAAAAAGGCCGGCTTTCAGAGAAAAACATCTCCTCCATCAGTCGACGCTGACTACCTGCAAAAACAAAGTTTGCATTCGATACATTCTGAATATGCGAGCGCAACAAAGCCTCGACATTCTTTTCTGAATATTTTGTCACCTGCTGAAACTCGTCAATGACAATGATGCATCGCCGATCTGCTTTCTCTATACATTCGAATATCTCCTTAAGCGTATATTCTGGTGCAGTAATGTCACCTAGACGGATATCAAAAGTAGGTGTATTCTGTATAGGATCATAGCCAAAACTGCCTCTCAGGGACTTTACAGTTGCTGTAAACAACTTCATCATCTTTGCACTTCGACGGGCAAAGAATTATTCAAAAAAAATAATTCATTTTAAATAAAAGATGGCGTCAGAGCAGAAAATATCAGGGGCGCAGAGGGGTCTGGAACCATCGCGCCCCAGAGGAGTCTGGTAATCGCAAAGCGCTTGCCTTTGCAAGAAACTTTGCGCATTTCATGAGCAGAAATGAATTTTAATGTAAAGTATTATTGCCTAAAAATACATCTTTCGGATGAGAGCATCTAGGGAAAATGTGAGGCTCGAAGAGGGGGATTTGGAGGGGAAAAGGAGGCGAGGGGGAGTTTGTCGGTAGGTGAAGGGGAGTCCGCTTACGGGTGAAGGGTGGTTACATTACGGGTGATTTGGTGAAAAGTGGGCTCAAAATAGAGGGTTTTTGGGGCGTTTTTGAGGGTTTTCAGGAGGTTTTTTGAGGGTCGAATTCTGTAAGTAATTATCATTCAACGGCTTATGTAATCGGGCAAAACTGGCGTATTTGGAAGCCTGCTGGCTGTTGATGGATTCGGCGCGAGTTTTGAGCGATGATTTGTAAATTATTAATCATTATCTAAATCATCAGGATTGATATATTTTCTATGGAAACGTTTGGTATTCTGCCCGCTAATTCGTAACTTTGCAGACGCAATGATCAGACAGAAGGAGAAATACAGACAATTCAAGGAATGGCAGCATCAGCCTCATCAAGTGGCTCCACTTTCAGAGGAAGAGCATGAGTGCGCTACCTGCGGCACGCATTTCGAGGGCAACTACTGCCCTCGCTGCGGACAGTCTGCCAGGATAGGCCGCTATTCCTTCAAGAAGGCATTCCTGCTTTTCCTCGATGTCTGGGGCGTGGGCAATCGCGGTATGTTCCGCTCCATCCGCGACCTGATACTCCGCCCCGGCTACATGATCCGCGACTATCTCAGAGGCATGCAGATGGCCTACTTCCCGCCGTTCAAGATGCTCTTCCTGCTCTGCACACTGGCATTCCTGGTGGATTCGGGCCTGAACATCCAGGGTGTGAACCTTATCAAGCAGAGCGAGGCAGAAATATTATCGGACGCAGAAGTGAAAGAATATGAAAAAAAGCCCGACCATACAAAGAAAAAGCTCACTAAAGCACAAATAGAAAAGCAAAAAAAAGAAAAAGGAACTTTTCCATCAAATGGACTCAGGGGAGCTCGGTCTAAAAGCCTATCAGTGGGTCAATAAGAATATCTCGCTGGTGAGTCTCGCATGTCTGCTGCTCTTCTCAGTGCCGCTCTATCTGCTGTTCCACCATTGTCCTGCCATAGAGGACTTACGCTTCTCGGAGTGCTTCGTGGCAATGGTTTATATCACCAATATGCTCCTTATCTACGGCACATTCATCACAATGCTGATACCCAGCGATACGGGCGACTACATATTCTATGCACTGGCCGCTCCACTGGTCATCATCCCCATCAAGCAGTTTTCCGGCTATAGCTACTGGAGCACCATCTGGCGACTCATCGTGTCATGCATTCCCTTCTGTATCGTTGTCGTATTGCTGATACTCGTTATCTTCATCATTTACGCCTACATCTATATCAACTATTAAGCACACTAGCAACGGGCACTTCCTTTACGTAAAACGTAAAATCCTTGTAAATTCGTTGGATATTCAGAAAATATTCGTATCTTTGCAGCCGCAAGTGAATATTAATAAAAACAAAGATACACATCATGGATTACAATTTCAGAGAAATCGAACAGAAATGGCAGAAGCGATGGGTGGAGAATGGAACCTATCGCGTGGTGGAGGACAAGAACAAGAAGAAGTTCTACGTGCTGAATATGTTCCCTTACCCCTCTGGGGCAGGCTTGCACGTGGGACATCCCTTAGGTTATATTGCCTCGGATATCTATGCCCGCTACAAGCGCCAGCAGGGCTACAACGTGCTGAACCCGATGGGCTACGATGCCTACGGACTGCCAGCTGAGCAGTATGCCATCCAGACTGGTCAGCACCCAGAGAAGACCACCTTCGAGAACATCGACCGTTATCGCTCGCAGCTCGATAAGATAGGCTTCTCATTCGACTGGGAGCGCGAGGTCCGCACTTGCGATCCTATCTACTATAAGTGGACTCAATGGGCCTTCCAGCGCATGTTCAAGAGCTATTTCAGCACAGCATCCCATAAGGCTCAGCCTACCATCAAACTGATCGAGCACTTCGAGCTAATGGGTACTGAGAACTGTAATGCCCTCGGAACGGAAGAGCTCCACTTCACGGCTTCTGACTGGGCTGGCTACTCAGAGAAGAAGAAGCAGGAGGTGCTGATGAACTATCGTATTGCCTATCTGGCAGACACGATGGTGAACTGGTGTCCGAAGCTAGGTACTGTGCTTGCCAACGACGAGGTCGTAGATGGTGTCAGCGTTCGTGGCGGCTATCCTGTGGTGCAGAAGAAGATGCGCCAGTGGTGCCTCAGAGTATCTGCTTACGCCCAGCGTTTGCTTGATGGCCTGGAGGAGATCGATTGGACAGACTCGCTGAAGGAGACCCAGAGGAACTGGATTGGCCGCTCTGAGGGTACTGAGGTAGAGTTCAAGGTCGCTGACAGCGACAAGCACTTCACGATCTTCACCACACGAGCCGATACGATGTTTGGCGTTACCTTCATGGTGCTGGCTCCTGAGAGTGACCTCGTGGCTGAGTTGACGACTCCCGACCAGAAGGAAGAGGTAGAGAAATACCTCGACTATGTGAAGAAACGCACAGAGCGTGACCGTCAGATGGATCATAAGGTGACGGGCGTGTTCTCTGGTTCTTATGCCATCAATCCGTTTACTGACGAGAAGATCCCCATCTGGATTGCTGAATACGTATTGGCTGGCTACGGTACTGGCGCCATCATGGCCGTACCTGCCCACGACTCTCGCGACTATGCCTTCGCCAAGCACTTTAATCTGCCGATTATCCCTCTGATTGAGGGTGCTGATGTCAGCGAGGAGAGCTACGATGCCAAGGAAGGTATCATGTGTAACTCTGCTAGCAGCAAGTTCAGCCTCAATGGCTTGACTGTCAAGGAAGCCATCGCTGCCACGAAGAAATTCGTGACTGAGCAGGGCCTGGGTCGTGTGAAGGTGAACTATCGTCTTCGCGATGCCATCTTCTCCCGCCAGCGCTACTGGGGCGAGCCGTTCCCTGTCTACTACAAGGACAATATGCCTTACATGATTCCGAAGGAGTGCCTGCCGCTGGAGCTTCCTGAGATCGACGAGTACAAGCCTACGGAGACTGGCGAGCCCCCATTGGGTCGCGCTAAGATGTGGGCTTGGGATACCAAGTTCGACAAGGTGGTCTCGAAGGATGAGATTGACAATAAGACCGTCTTCCCCTTGGAGCTGAACACAATGCCTGGTTTTGCAGGAAGTTCAGCCTACTATCTCCGCTATATGGATCCCAAGAACGAGAAGGCCCTCGTAAGCCGTGAAGCTGATGAGTACTGGCGCAATGTAGACCTCTATGTCGGAGGTACTGAGCACGCTACTGGTCACCTGATTTACTCTCGTTTCTGGAATAAGTTCCTCTATGATTCTGGCTACTCTTGCGAGGACGAGCCCTTCAAGAAACTTGTGAATCAGGGTATGATTCAGGGTCGCTCCAACTTCGTATACCGTATCGAGGACGAGGGAGCAGACAAGGGCAAGTTCGTCAGCTTCGGTCTGAAGGACAAGTACACCACGACACCTATCCATGTAGATGTGAACATCGTCTCTGCTGACATCCTCGACATCGATGCCTTCAAGGCTTGGCGCCCTGAGTATGAGAATGCTGAGTTCATTCTGGAGAATGGCCAGTATAAGTGTGGCTGGGCTATCGAGAAGATGTCAAAGTCGATGTTCAACGTGGTCAATCCGGATATGATTGTAGAGAAGTATGGTGCTGATACACTCCGTCTTTATGAGATGTTCCTGGGTCCTGTAGAACAGTCGAAGCCTTGGGATACCAACGGTATCGACGGTTGCCACCGCTTCCTCCGTAAGTTCTGGAACCTCTATCAGAACGGCTTCGAGGGTGAGGCTACGGCAGACAATCTGAAGAGCGTCCACAAGCTCATCAAGAAGGTATCTCAGGATATCGAGACCTTCAGCTACAACACCTCTATCTCTGCCTTCATGATCTGCGTGAACGAACTCTCGCAGCAGAAGTGCAAGAATAAGGAGATGCTGAAGACGCTTGTGATCCTCATCGCACCATTTGCGCCTCATATCGCTGAGGAACTCTGGGAGATGCTGGGCGAGCAGGGTAGTGTCTGCGATTCCCAGTGGCCTACATGGAATGAGGAGTATCTCGTAGAAAGCCAGGTGAAGCTGGGTATCGCCTTCAACGGCAAGGCCCGCTTCGAGATGTCGTTTGCCGCTGATGCCGACAACAAGACCATCGAAGAGGCTGTACTCGCCGATGAGCGCTCAGCTAAATATCTCGAAGGTTGCCAGGTAGCAAAGGTTATCATCGTCCCTAAACGTATGGTGAACATTGTACTGAAGAAATAATAAATGACGATTAATCACAAATACATTCTGGACGAAGCCAAGGACTATCTATTCATAGCCCTTGGTCTTTTACTCTTTACCATCGCCTTCACTGTCTTTCTGATGCCTTATCAAATAGTGGCAGGAGGCGTGACGGGTCTTTCGGCTATCATCTATTACGCCACGGGATTCCATCTGGAGAATACCTATATCATCATCAACGGCATCCTGCTGTTAGTGGCCTTGAAGATATTAGGCGTGAAGTTCCTGATGAAGACAATCTTCGCCATCTTCACCCTCTACTTCATGCTGATGTTTGCCCAGGAGATTATCCCGAAGCAGGAGAACGGACTGCCCTTCAAACTGATGGGCGAGGGTCAGGACTTCATGTCGATGATTATCGGCTGTGTGCTGTCAGGTATCTCATTGGCAACGGTATTCATGAACAATGGTTCTACGGGCGGTACTGATATCATCGCAGCTTCTGTGAATAAGTACCATCCAAACGTCACATTAGGCAATGTGTTGATAGCTGTCGATTTCTGTATCATCGGCTCCTGTATGTTCTTCCCACAGTTCGGCACCTATCTGGAGCGAGCCCATAAAGTGATGTTCGGCTTCTGTGTGATGGCGATGGAGAACTATGTACTCGACTACGTGATGAATGCCCGCCGCCAGTCTGTGCAGTTTCTGATATTCACGAAGAAATGGCAGGAGATAGCCAATGCCATAGGTACGGAGATGGATCATGGCGTAACGATTCTCGATGGTCATGGTTGGTATACAGGTCAGGATATGAAGGTGCTGTGTATCCTTGCCAGGAAGAACGAGAGCACCTATATCTTCCGTCTTATCAAGATGATAGATCCCCATGCCTTCGTTTCGCAGTCGAGTGTCATCGGTGTCTATGGCGAAGGTTTCGAGGAAATGAGGGTAAAGATTAAAGAACAAAAGAAAATAGATGAAGATCGTATTCGCAACGAACAACCAGCATAAGCTCTCAGAGATACGCAGTATCCTCGGAGAGAGCATCGAAGTGCTCTCGCTGAAGGACATAGGGTGCGATGTGGATATCCCAGAGACAGGCACGACGCTTGAAGAAAATGCCATGCAGAAGGCGCAGTATGTCTACGACCACTATCATATCGATTGCTTTGCCGATGATACGGGGCTCGAGGTTGATGCACTGAATGGCGCCCCCGGCATCTATAGTGCCAGATATGCCAGTATGGCCAACGACAGTTCCGCCAGCCATGATTCTGAAGCCAATATGGCCCGACTGCTGAAGGAATTAGGAGAAAATAACAATCGTAAGGCAAGATTTCGTACGGTTATAGCGTTAATACAGAAAAGGAACATCTGCGAGTGTGGTTGTACAGCTATCAAGGAAGTCCATCAGTTCGAAGGTATCGTCGAGGGTGAGATTATCCGGGAGCGCAGAGGCGGAGAGGGCTTCGGCTATGATCCTATTTTCAAGCCTGACGGCTACGACCAGACCTTTGCCGAACTGGGTATGGATATCAAGAACCATATCAGCCATCGCGCCAGAGCAGTCCAGAAACTCGCCAATTATCTCTTAGGGAAATGAAGAAAACGCTGATTATACTGTCTTTGCTCCTAGGCCTCAAGGCTTCTGCCCAAGTAGGCACCTGGAAGAATCATCTGTCGTATCATACGGTGCAGGATATCTGTGCTGCTGACGATGAACTCTTCGTACAAGCCTCCAACGGACTCTATCAGTATAATCTGAACGATCAGAGTATCTACACCTATGATAAGACCAATGGGCTCAATGATACTTATATCACCCATATTGCCTGGAGCAAACAGGCTCAGCGACTCATTGCCGTCTATCAGAATTCTAACATCGACTTGGTAGAAAAAGACGGAGACGTCATCAATATCTCTGCCTTATACAATAAATCGATGACAGAAGACAAGACGGTGACAGACGTAAGGATTGATGGTATCTACGCCTATCTCGTTACTGGCTTTGCCATCATCAAGCTGAATATGCAAAGGGCAGAAATCACAGAGACCTACACCCCTGATAATCCTGATTATCCCACAAGCCTCCCGGAAAAGAGTACAGCCGACTATGACAAGTATATCTCGATAGTTTCAACGCTGAATCCTGGAGGACCTGCCTATAACCACTTCTATGAGTCGAAGTTTGCCAATGGACGGCTCTATACGACTGGAGGCTATTTCCTCTCAGGAATGCCTGATCCCCATCGCCGTGGAATCATTCAGGAGTTTGATGGTAACGACTGGACACTCTATGAAGAAGAGATAAACCAAAAGACCGGTTATGCTTATGAGGATATTAACTGCATAGACTATGATCCTGCAGATGAACATCATGTGTTTGTTGGCGGAAGATGCGGACTCTATGAATTCAGAGACGGCAAACTGGTGAAGTTCTATAATAAGGACAACAGTCCTCTAAAAGGCGCTCATGACAGAGGTAAAGAACTAGGTAACAAATATGTGCTCGTTCATGCAATCAAGTTTGATACGAAAGGTCATCTCTGGGTATTGAATAGTCAGGCAAAAGGCGTCAGTCTGTTTGAGCTCGATGCAGCAGGTAAATGGACAGATCACCATAACAAGATATTGGCTGATGAGAGTGGTATCAGTTTCCCGTCATTCCACAGCATGTTCATCGATAGCAGAGGCTTGCTCTGGTTTGTCAATAACAACTGGTTCGATCCTGCCATATTCTGTTTCGATATGGAGAACGATGCTGCTCTGAAGTACAACAACTTCACCAATCAAGATGGTATCAAATACAGCGTAAACTGGGTATATAGTGCCTGTGAGGACAAAGAGGGCAATATCTGGGTAGGCACAGACTTAGGACCGTTTATGATACAGAAGAGTGAAGTGGGAGAGGGCAGCGTAACCTTCCAGCAGATTAAGGTACCCAGAAACGATGGTACAGACTATGCTGACTATCTGCTCAGCAATGTCAATATCAGCTGTATCGCCATTGACGGCGGTAATCGCAAATGGTTTGGTACGAATGGTGCCGGTGCCTTCCTTGTTAGTGCCGACAACATGCAGCAGATACATAACTTCACGACCAGCAATTCCAAACTTATCAATAACAATATCTCCTATATTTCCATCAATCATACTAACGGAGAGGTATTCTTTCTTTCAGACAACGGACTCTGCTCTTATCAGAGTGATGCCACGACACCTTCGGAAGATATGTCGAAAGATAATGTTTGGGCTTATCCTAATCCTGTGACACCAGACTATACGGGCTTGATTACCGTAACAGGACTCAGTTACGATGCTGATGTGAAGATAACAGCTTCGAATGGTGCCTTGATAGCAGAAGGTCGTAGCAATGGTGGTATGTTTACCTGGGATGGTTGCGACAAGAAGGGTAGGAGAGTAGCCTCTGGCATCTATATGGTGGTGACTGCTACCAGCGATGGCAATAGTGGTACAGTCTGTAAGATTGCTATCGTCAATTAAAGAAAACTGGAGTTGATTAACTCAACTCCAGCATTCTTTCTATAGGTTTCACAGCATCTTTAGCTATCTTGGGATCAATCTCAATCTGAGGATTCTCGTCCTTCAGGCAGTTGTACACTTTCTCGAGTGTATTCATCTTCATATACTGACACTCGTTACAGCTGCATTCCAGGCCGCTCTCTGAGATTTCAGGAGGCACAGGTATAAACTCCTTGTCAGGACAAGTTCGCTGCATCTCGTGGAGAATACCGGCCTCTGTGGCTACGATAAACTGCTTCTTGTCACTCTGCTGCGCATAGTTCAGCATCGTAGCAGTTGAACCCTTCACGTCAGCTGCAGCCAAAACAGGAGCCTTACACTCCAGATGAGCCATCACGACAGCATCAGGATATTTCTCTTTCAGTTTGATGATCTGAGTCACAGAGAAACGTTCATGCACATGACAACCACCATTCCAAAGCAACATCTTGCGACCTGTTACCTCATTGATATAATTACCAAGATTATAATCTGGACCAAAGATCAACTTTGCATCCTTTGGCAGCTGATCCACGACTTTCTTGGCATTGCCACTGGTTACTACCACATCTGTCAATGCCTTCACGGCTGCGGTAGTATTCACATAACTGATAACCTGATAGCCAGGATGCTCATCCTTGAACTTCTTCAGGTCTTCAGCCTTACAAGAATCTGCCAAAGAACAGCCAGCTTCCAGATCCGGACATAACACCATTTTGTTTGGAGATAGCAGTTTACAGGTTTCTGCCATGAAATGCACACCACACATCACCATTATTTTGGCATCGGTCTCTGCAGCCTTGCGAGCCAGAGCCAATGAATCACCTACGAAATCTGCTATTTCTTGTATATCACCTATCGTATAATAGTGAGCCAGGATAATAGCATCTTTCTCCTTACACATCTTACGAATCTCAGTTTTCAATTCCTCAGTTGTCAACATCATATTATTTTTTTATTTTCTTTTTATTTTTTCTTAAAAAAATAGAATAAGTAGTATGATAGGCCGTGAATATCTTGATAACTTCTTATCGTATTTCTTGGCAGAAAGTTTATCCACATGGGAATTCTGGCTATTAACACCTACTGTGAATTCTTACTTTCTGATAATGAACCAGTAAGGCAGTTTATCCACAATTTCTATTTTCGGTGCAAATTTAATAAGTTTATATCTTTTTTCAGCAAAAAACAGTGGAAAACTTTAAAATAATTAGTGAATAAACCTGTGGATATCCACTCCTCAACGGTCTGGAATGGTAAATTGTTGGTTATCCACATAGTTTTCCACACAGTTATCAACAGGTTTTCCACAATTATTTGTACCTTTGCATCCAGTATGAAGAAATTGCGTACGATAGAAATGAATCGTCTGTCTGTTGATGAGTTCAAACAGGCAGAAAAACTACCGTTGATAGTAGTACTCGACGATGTGAGATCCATGCATAATGTGGGTAGTGTGTTTCGTACAGGTGATGCTTTCCGTATCGAGGCAGTTTATTTGTGTGGTATAACCTCCGTTCCTCCCAGTGCTGAGATTCATAAGACAGCCTTGGGTGCAGAGGATAGTGTGAAATGGGTCTATTTCAAGACGGCCGTTGAGGCGCTTGAGTCTCTGAAGAAAGATGGCTATGAAGTATATTCCATCGAACAGGCTCATGGCTCGACGATGCTACAGGATTTTACACCTATATATAATAATAGGTATGCTGTCATCTTTGGCAATGAGGTAAAGGGTGTGCATCAGGAGGTGGTCGATGCTTCTGACGGCTGTCTGGAAATTCCTCAATATGGTACCAAACACTCGATGAATGTCTCCGTAACTGCTGGCATTGTCATCTGGCACTTTGCCCAGACTATTATAAATAAATAAGGTGGCAAGTATCTGCCACCTTATTTATTATTACTCAGGCTTGAAATCTTCCTTGCCTACACCACAGATGGGGCATACCCAGTCATCGGGAATATCCTCAAAGGCTGTTCCTGGCTCGATACCATTGTCGGGATCACCTGCTGCGGGGTCATAGACATAACCGCAAACATCACAAATGTACTTCATAATTGTAAAGTGTTTAGTTATTAATAATGGATGTTATTCTCTCAACAATCCGCTCTGGCGGAATGTTCTGTAAGCATGCATAGTCACCACGCTGGCAAGGCTTATTGCCGAAGATACTGCATGGGCGACAGTCAAGATCTATTTGAATGACATTGTCTTTATTCTGGTTATAACCCAGGAAACCAGCCATAGGATGGGTGGCACCCCAGACACTGACTACAGGAGTGGCTGTGAGTGATGCCAAGTGCATATTCGCTGAATCCATCGAAAGCATCACGTCGAGATGACTCATCAGGATAAGGTCTTGGAACATCGCCTCACAATGTCTGCTGACATTCACACACTGTGGATACTTTTCACACCATATCTTGAAATAGTTACTCTCCTGTTCGCCTTTTCCAAATAGGAATAATCTGGCTTTCGGATATTTCTCAATAATTTGTGATATCACTTGCTCCATCAGTTTAGGAGGATATACCTTTCCTTCATGAGCCGCAAAGGGGGCAATGCCTATCCATTGCTCAAAGTTCTTCTTAGGTCCGATGATGGCAGGCAACAGATTCAGATTACCGCCTTCTTCAGGAAAGATGGAATGGAATTGGCTGATATCTACAGGATAGCCCAAACGCTCAAAAACATCGGCATAGTTCTCGAAAGAGGTTGGCAGTTGTTGTCTCTTCTTGTTCTTTAAGGAAATCAAGCCCTTACGCTGTTTGCGATGTTTCTTGATATGCTCCACACGATACCTTCCCAGATTGAAGCGCATTCTGAGATAGTCGGAACGGAGCACGTTATGCAGATCTGCTACTTTCGTAAACTGCTTGGCCACCAGTCGGCGGTAAAGGGCATTCAGTCCTCTGACACCATGATATTCCTTATTCAGATCTGCCTCCATGAAGTTGACGTTGGGAGCCAGATCCTCAAATAAGGTACGTGCGAATCCTTTACTTAATACCGTGATACGGATATCAGGATACTGGTTTGCCAGCGCCCATACCACAGGTACTACCATAGCCACGTCGCCTAGTGCCGAAAAACGGATGACAAGTATATGCTCCTTCCTCACCTTATTTTATTTTTACTTTTTATAGAGTATGGGGTTCGTCTCAGGATCGTTATACATCTTCATCTGACGATACACCTTCATATATTTTCGTCCGGCTTCGATGTCTTCCAGTAATTGGTCTATAGCCAATGAGAGGTCTTTCTGCTGCTCCAGGAGAACATTCAGTTTAGCCTGACATTTCTGGATATGTGCTGGTTCAGCATCCTTGCGATCTACCTGTTCCTGCATGTGATAGATCTTCAAGGCAAGAATACTCAGGCGATCCACAGCCCAGGCAGGACTCTCGGTATTCAGTCTTGCATCCGGCAATGGCTTGACATGACTGTACTGCGTACGGAAATAAGAATCTATTTCCTCCACGAGATCAGTACGGTCCTGATTGCTACGGTCAATCTTCCGTTTAAGGGCCAAACCCTCCAGAGGATCGATGTGCGGATCACGGATGATATCCTCATAATGCCACTGTACGGTGTCAATCCAGCATTTTAGATAGAGACTATATTCAATACTGTCTTTAACATACGGATTGTGAATCGGGGTATTGACGTCATCAGTGAGATGGTAGTCTTCGATAACCCGCTTGAAAATCTGATTTGCTTGTTCTGTAAATGACATATTTTTAGTTTTATTCCGCAAAACTACAGAAAGTTTTTCAAATAGCCAACTAATTCTTCATATTTTCATCTAATTTTGCATTTTTGTTGCTGGTAACGCACACAAAAAGCACTTTTTTATGCACACTTATACCCTTTTTGTGCAAACAAAGGTAAGTTTTTCCTAAAAAAGTTTGCGTAAGTGAAAGAAAATGTGTTACTTTGCACCCGATTTCAGCAAAATGCTGTAATTTTTCAAGATAGCAAAATCATTATTAACAAATTAAAGTATTACAATTATGTCAGAAATTGAAAGCAAAGTAAAGGCTATTATCGTAGACAAACTCGGTGTTGATGAAGCAGAAGTAAAGGCTGAGGCCAGCTTCACAAATGATCTGGGCGCAGATTCACTGGATACCGTAGAGCTGATTATGGAATTCGAGAAGGAGTTTGGTATTTCTATTCCCGATGATAAGGCTGAGAAGATCGGTACCGTCGGCGACGCTATCGCTTACATCGAGGAGAACACAAAATAAATAAAGTAATGTGTATAGGTTGTTCCTTTCAGGGGCAACCTATGCTTTTTTTTTAGCTTATGGAATTAAAAAGAGTTGTTGTAACAGGTCTTGGCGCAGTGACGCCAGTTGGCAATTCTCCTGAGGAATCTTGGAAAAACCTTATTAACGGAGTAAGCGGCGCAGCACCTATTACACTTTTTGACCCTGCAAAATTTAAGACTCAGTTTGCTTGCGAGGTAAAGAATCTGGATATCAATGCCTATATCGATCGTAAGGAAGCCCGCAAGATGGATCGCTATACACAGCTTGCCATCATCGCAGCCAAGCAGGCTGTTGAGGACAGCGGTATGGATCTGGAGACAGAAGACAAGAACCGCATTGGTGTCGTCTATGGTGTAGGTATCGGTGGTATCAAGACTTTCGAGGAAGAAGTCACTTACTATGGTGTCAACCGTGAGAATGGTCCTAAGTTCAATCCTTTCTTCATTCCGAAGATGATTGCCGACATCGCTGCCGGACAGATTTCTATCATGTATGGCTTCCATGGCCCCAACTATATCACGGCGTCTGCTTGTGCTTCTTCTTCTAACGCATTGGCTGATGCATTCAACCTGATTCGTCTGGGAAAGGCTAACGCCATCGTAGCCGGTGGTGCTGAGGCTGCTATCTGCGAGACGGGTGTTGGCGGATTCAATGCCATGAAGGCGCTCTCTACCCGTAACGATGAGCCCGAGAAGGCTAGCCGTCCGTTTAGTGCCAGCCGTGATGGATTCATTATGGGTGAAGGTGCAGGCTGTATGATTCTTGAGGAACTGGAGCATGCCAAAGCCCGTGGTGCAAAAATCTATGCAGAGATGGTCGGTGCTGGTATGAGTGCCGATGCTTATCATATCACCGCTTCTCATCCAGAGGGTCTTGGTGCCAAGCTCGTGATGGAGAACGCACTTGAAGATGCTGGACTGAAGCCTGAGGATATTGACTATATCAATGTTCATGGCACTTCTACTCACGTTGGTGATATCTCTGAGGCTAAGGCCATCAAGGAGGTATTCGGTGAGGCTGCCTACAAACTGAACATTTCTTCTACGAAGTCTATGACAGGCCATTTGCTGGGTGCCGCTGGTGCTGTCGAGGCAATGGTTACTGTACTGGCTGTGCAGAACGATATCGTTCCTCCCACCATCAACCATGAGGAAGGCGATAATGATCCTGAGATTGACTACAACTTGAATTTCACATTCAACAAGGCTCAGAAGCGTCAGGTGCGTGCTGGTCTCAGCAACACTTTCGGCTTTGGTGGTCATAATGCTTGTGTGGTATTCAAGAAATTTATGGATAAGTAAGCATGAAGCTTAGCACTATTATTGATAGGATAAAGCTCCCTTTCCGCAAGGAGAAGGAGCTTTTTTCTTCTCTTTACGACATTCTGGGATTCTATCCCCATAACATCGAGTATTACAAACAGGCGCTGATGCATAAGAGCATCCGCAAGCGCAACGAAAAGGGCAAGCCGTTGAACAATGAGCGACTGGAGTTCCTAGGTGATGCCATACTCGATGCTACGGTGGGTTATATCGTCTATCGCCACTATGATGGAAAGCGCGAGGGATTCCTGACGAACACACGTTCGAAGCTCGTATCGAGAGAGACACTGGGTAAGATAGCTAATGAGATGGGACTGGGGAGTCTGCTGCTTTCTGCAAGCCACAGCACCTCTCACAATAGTTATGTCGAGGGTAACGCCTTCGAGGCTCTTGTAGGTGCTATCTATCTGGATCGCGGCTACGATGCCTGTCTGGAGTTTTTTGAAAAGCGTGTTCTGGGCAAATATGTTGATCTTGACAAAGTAGCCTTCAAGGAGGTTAACTTCAAGTCGAAGCTGTTGGAGTGGTCACAGAAGAACCGTGTGAAGATGGAGTATAGGATGTTGAAGCAGAATAAGGATGAAAACGGTAATCCTTACTTCAGCTTCCAGGTCATACTTGAAGGTATTGCGGGTGAACAGGGTAAAGGCTTCTCCAAGAAGGAGGCCCAACAGGAGGCTTCCAAGGATACCTTGCAGCGCCTGAAGCGGGAGCCCCAGTTCGTGGATGCCATCTTCGCTGCCAAGACCGAGCGTACGAAGATGGAAGAAACGCCTGCGATGGCCGTTCCTGATACAGAACAGGAACAGAATTTCATCATCGTTCAGGACCATCATGAAGAACCTGCGGCAGCACAATCGTCTGAATATGTAGAATCAGCAGAGGCCGAATTTGATCTCTCTGACATTTCTGCCAAGCCGAAGGAGAAATCGCGCGAGGAGATTATTGCTGAAGCTGAGGCTGCCGCCTTTGCTGAAGAATAAAGGTAATAATATACAAAAAAACGTAAATTATTCCCCCGTTACGAAAGTTTAGGCTAATTTTGCAGACAATATTATAATATTGAGCGAAGAGATGAGTCTGACTCAGATTGTAGGAAAACTGTTTATACCCCGTCAGATTGCTTTGGAAAAGCATCAGAATGGGGGTAGGGCATTGCAGCAGGCAGTGCTCAACCACTTGATAGAGAAAGCCAAGGATACCGAATATGGCCGCAACCATGCCTTTTCAGCTGTGAGAGGTTATGATGATTTTGTCGCACATATACCTGTCAATACCTATGAGGAACTGAAAGGCGACATCGACAGGATGAGACAGGGAGAGGCGGATATCCTCTGGCCTGGACGTGTGAAATGGTATGCCAAGTCGTCTGGTACGACAAACGATAAGTCGAAGTTTATCCCTGTCAGTGAGGAGGGTCTTCATAAAATCCACTATGCGGGAGGTCGCGACTCGGTAGCTATCTATCTCAGGAACAATCCCAAGTCGCGAATGTTCGATGGCAAGGGTCTGATTCTGGGTGGCAGTCATGCCTCCAACTATAATCTGAAGGACTCGCTGGTAGGTGATCTTAGTGCGATTCTCATTGAGAACATCAACCCGCTGGTGAATCTGGTCCGCGTACCTAGCAAGGAGACGGCCCTGCTTTCTGATTTCGAAGTAAAGCGTGAGCGCATTGCCGAGGAGGCCATGCACAAGAATGTGACAAACCTCTCTGGTGTACCCTCTTGGATGCTCTCTGTGCTTACCTGTGTGATGGATCTCTCGGGAAAGACCCATTTGGAAGAGGTATGGCCTAATATCGAGGTGTTCTTCCATGGTGGCGTGGCCTTCACACCTTACAGGGAACAATACAAACGTCTGATCACCTCTCCCAATATGCATTATGAGGAGACCTATAATGCCAGCGAAGGCTTTTTCGGCATTCAGGATGATCCTGATGACAAGTCGATGCTGCTGATGCTCGACTATGGGGTGTTCTATGAATTCATTCCTATGGATGAGTTTGGAAAGGATAATCCCACGGTAGTTCCCCTCTGGGGTGTTGAGAAAGGCAAGAACTATGCGATGGTGATCTCCACTTCCTGTGGCCTTTGGCGATATATGCTGGGTGACACGGTTCAGTTCACATCGACTAATCCATATAAGTTCATCATCAGCGGACGCACGAAGCATTTCATCAATGCCTTTGGCGAAGAACTGATAGTCGACAATGCAGAACAAGGTCTGGCCTATGCCTGCCAACAGACAGGAGCCGAGGTGCTTGAATATACGGCTGCACCAGTGTTCATGGACGAGAATGCGAAATGCCGCCACCAGTGGCTCATCGAGTTCTCGAAGCGTCCTGATGACCTTCAGCAGTTTGCCTCATTGCTCGATAAGCGTTTGCAGGAGATCAACAGCGATTACGAGGCTAAGCGCTATAAGAACATCACGCTCCAGCATCTGGAGATCATCGAGGCTCACCATAACCTCTTCAACGAATGGCTGAAGATGCACGGGAAACTTGGTGGACAGCATAAGGTGCCGCGCCTGAGCAATAGTCGGGAGATTATTGAACAGTTACTAAAATTGAACCAATGAAGAAACTCTTCTACATTTTCTGTATGGCCTGTGTGATAGTGGGCTGCGCCAGGATGGGAAATCCTGACGGAGGTTGGTTTGATGATGACCCTCCGGTGGTGATTGGCAGCAATCCTGCCGACAAATCCACGAATGTGAAGAATAAGAAGGTCACCATCCTCTTCAATGAGTTCATCAAAATTGAGGATGCTACCAATAAGGTGATTGTCTCTCCCCCACAACTGGAGGTGCCTGAGATTAAGGCAGCAGGTAAGAAGATTATAGTTGAGTTGCAGGATACGCTGAAAGACAATATGACCTATACCGTCGATTTCAGCGATGCCATCGTCGACAATAATGAGGGAAATCCTCTGGGAAACTATACCTACACGTTCTCCACTGGCGATCAGATCGACACATTGGAAGTATCAGGCTACGTACTCGAGGCCAGCAATTTGGAGCCTGTAAAGGGGTTGCTGGTGGGTCTCTACGATGACCTGGCAGACTCAGCCTTCAAGACGAAGCCGATGCTGCGTGTATCTCGTACTGACAGCCGGGGCCATTTCGTCATCAAGGGTATTGCTCCCGGCACCTATCGGGCTTATGCACTGAAGGATCTCGACGGCAACTTCCGTTTTACGCAGAAGAGTGAAATGATTGCTTTCAACCATCAGACTTTCGAACCTAGCTGGAAACCCGATACCCGAGTGGATACCGTATGGCGCGACTCGCTTCATATCGACGCTCTCCTGCAGGTTCCCTATACCCATTTCCTGCCCGATGACATCACGCTGCTGGCTTTTACGCAGATACAGACAGACCGCTATCTGATCAAGACAGAGCGCAAGGATCCTGAGAAGTTCAGCATGTTTTTCAGTTATGGCGACTCAATCTTGCCTGTTATCAAAGGCCTGAACTTCAATTCTGACAGTGCCTTTGTCATCGAGGCTGGCGAGAAGCTCGACTCCATCCACTATTGGCTGCGCGACACGATGCTCGTCAATCAGGATACGCTCCGAATGGAAGTCAGTTATCGCATGACGGATACATTGGGAAACCTTGTCAATCAGACGGATACCCTCGATGTACTTGCTAAGACTCCCTTGGAGAAGCGTCTGAAAGAGAAGGCCAAGGAGATGGAAAAGTGGCAGAAGGAGCAGGACAAGAAGAAAAAGCGTGGCGAGGCTTACGACTCCATCTATCCTGTCTCACCCTTGAAGGTGGCGTATAACGCACCACAGTCTATGGATCCGGATAAACTGGTGACGATCGAGTTGCCTACGCCCCTGCAGCATTGCGATTCGGCAGCCATCCACCTCTATTCGATGATCGACTCGGTGTGGTATGAGTCGCCATTCGTCTTCGAGCCTGAGCCGAATATGATGCGTAAATACAGGATCAAGGCAGATTGGCAGCCTGAGAGAGAATATAGTCTGGAAATCGACTCTGCTGCCTTCGTGGATATCTATGGCGTTGCTTCAAAGCCCTATAAGCAGGGTATCAAGGTGAAGAGCCTCGATTCCTATAGTTCTCTCACGATGAAACTCAGCGGATTCCCCGATACCGTGACCGTCAGGGTACAACTGCTCAATGGTTCTGGTGCTACCTTGAAGGAGGTGGTGGCAGCAAACGGTCAGGCCCACTTCGACTACGTCAATCCTGGCAAATACTACGTCAGTGCGCTGTTGGATGCGAATGACAACGGCATCTGGGATACTGGCGACTACGACGTTGACCGTCAGGCTGAGGCCGTATATTTCTATCCTCGTGAGATAGAGTGTAAGGAGAAGTGGGATGTCACCCAGCAGTGGAATGCGTTGGCAAAGCCCCTTTACCAGCAGAAGCCTTCGGCCATCGTTAAGCAGAAGTCAGAGGCTGCCAAGAAGTTGAAGAACCGCAATGCAGATCGAGCCAAACAATTAGGAATAGAATATCGTAAAACCCAAACAGTTAAATTAGACAAAAAGCAATGATGAAGCGAATACTTTGTATATTCTGTGTATTGTGCGGGCTGTCAATGCCGGTCGCTGCCCAGTGTGGCATTGAGAACACAGCTTTCAAATCCGGCGAGTCGCTGAGCTATGACCTCTACTTCAACTGGAAGTTCATCTGGATGAAAGTGGGCACAGCCTCTATGGATACCAAAATGTCGAAGTTCGAGGGTAAGGATGCGTGGAAGTCTTATCTGATTACACGTGGCAATGATAAGCTCGACAAGTATTTCATGATGCGCGACACCCTCTTGTCATACTGCGACCAAGACCTCGCTCCGCTGTATTTCAGGAAAGGAGCCCGCGAAGGCAGCAGTTATTACGTCGACGAGATATGGTACAGTTACCCCAACGGCAACTGCCAGTTGAAGAAGCATCGCATCACGTCGCATGCCGAACACCTTTGGAAGACCAGTACCTATAAGAACTGTATCTACGATATGATGTCCATCTTTCTTCGTGCTCGCAATTTCAATGCCTCGAAGATGAAGAAGGGCGATGTAATCAGGATGCCTATCAGCGATGCACGCTCTCTGAGCAACTCATGGCTTGAATTCCGTGGCAGGGAAAACTTCAAGGTGAGCGACACCAAGGAGAAGTTCCGCTGTCTCGTGTTCTCATTCTATGAATGGGAGAACAACCAGAGTCATGAGCTCATCCGCTTCTATGTGACAGATGACCAGAACCATATACCAGTACGCCTCGACATGTTCCTGAGTTTCGGGTCTGCCAAGGCCTATCTGAAGAGTTATAAGGGTGTTCGCAGTCCGATGACGTCGAAGATCAAGTAGTCTCGTTGCACCCGACTTTCGTAACTTTGCAGGCAAAATGAAAAAATGGACCTTTTCTATCGCCTTGCTACTCAGTAGTCAGGCGATTCATGCACAGTTGGTGATTAACGAGCTGATGCAGTCGAATATCGACTGTATCATGGATGATCTCAATGAGTTTCCCGATTCTTGGGTGGAGTTATACAATACAGGCACTGCAGCCGTAAACCTGAAGGACTGGCGCTTGGGTTTGAGCGATAAGGCGGGCGAGGCGTGGCAGTTGTCAAACAAGCAGATAGGCCCAGGCGAGTATGCCCTCGTCTATTGCGACAAGGTGGGAAAGAATCTGCACACTGACTTCCGATTGGAATCGGGAAAGGGTGGTAGCCTGTATCTCTTTCAGGGTCAGACAATCGTCGACAAGGTGGAGGATCTGCCAAAGCAGCCGGCTCCGAATATTGCTTACGGCCGCAAGACTGATGGCAGCAATGAGTGGGGTTACCAGCTCACACCGACGCCAGAGGGTGCAAATACCGGGGAGGTCTGTGATCATGACCATATTCTGGGCGAACCGGTGTTCAGCGAACCAGGTAAGGTCTTCAACGGCAACAAGACCTTCAATCTCCAACTCTCATTGCCAGAAGGCAGCCCTGAGGGTACGGAGATCCGCTACACCACAAACGGTTCCGAGCCTACTGCCAGCAGTGCCAAGTATACCGCCGATATCCCCATCACCAAGTCCACCTCCATTCGTGCCAAACTGTTCTGTAATGGCTGGCTGTCTCCCAGAAGCACAGTGCAGTCGTATATCTTCCACGATCGGAGTATGACGATTCCCGTCATCAGCATTGTGACGGACAACAGTTACCTCAACGACAAGAAGATAGGTATCTTTGCCAATAATTACGGTCACGAGAAATACCAGCAGGTAGACTGGCGCAGACCCTTGAATATCGAACTCTTCGACGCCGAGGGCGAGCCCTCACAGCTGAATCAGCTTTGTGAGACGCGCATCACTGGTGCCTGGTCTAGAGAAGCTGCCAGGAAGTCGATGGGCATTTATTGCCACAAACGGTTCGGCAAGAAGAATATGGAGTATGAGTTCTTCCCCGACCAGTGTCCAGGACTCACGAACTATAAATCCATTGTGCTCCGCAATTCTGGTAATGATCGCGACTATACTTATATGCGAGATGCCGTCTGTCAGCGGGCGATGGCTGAGCATGCCGACATCGATTGGCAGGCCTGGCGCCCTGCCGTTATCTATATCAATGGCAACTACTGGTGTCTGCTGAACATCCGAGAGCGTGCCAACGAGAACAATATTCTGACCCACTACGATGGACTGGAGGATATCGACCTGATCGAAAACGGTGAACTGAAGGAGGGCACGAAAGACAACTACGACGCCTTTACCGCGTTCTTCAACGAGCATGGCCATACCTTGGATGAGTATGCTGAAATCATGGACTGGGAGGAGTATATCAGGATTACGACGATGAACCTCTATTTCAACAACCTCGACTATCCTGGCAACAACAATGTGATGTGGCGACCAAGGGCCAAGGGAGGCAAGTGGCGCTGGATAGCCAAGGATCTCGACTACACCCTGGGGCTTTACACCAATGGCGGAGCAGGAGGTTCTGGCGGTTATGACCATCAGATTATCGCCCAGTGGTATAATCCCGATGACTATAGCCTGCATCAGGGTGCTAACTTCTCCATTACCTGGGATGCCACCCGCCTTTTCCGTAGGTTGATGGAGGATGCCGATTTCGCGCGCGAATTCATCGATCGGTTCAGTATCTATATGGGTGATTTCCTCAATGAGAAGTCTGTCAGAGCCATCTGGGATCCCATGTATGCGATGATTAAGGATGAATGGAAGCGCCACAGGAGTGTCGTCTATGACAATCCCTGGTGGCCTATTTTCGACGACGAACAGCGGTATGCCCGCAATTGGCTCAGCAAGCGCACCAATGAGATGTACAAGCAGCTTGGCAAGCAGTACGATCTGGGCACCCCTATCCCCATGACGGTCAATCAGGACTTGGAGGATGCCAGTGCGCTCGATGTGACGTTCAACGGCGTCCCCTTGACCAAAGGTGTCTTCAACGGGAAATTCTTTGCCGATCGTTCGATTACCCTTGAGGGGCAGGCACCAGAGGGTCAGGTAATCAGCGGATGGACCATCGTGACCAAATCGAGCAGCGGTACCGATACCCGGCAGATAGACGGTGAGCGATGCGCTCTCCTGATGCCCCAATGCACCAATCTTGCCATCAATGCCATTCTGAGCAAGTCCACAGGCATCGATACATTGTCCAAGCCCTCCTGGACTTGGCAGCGCGACGGCGACAGGCTGATCCTCTCAGGTGTTCCCGTTGGCACCCAGGTAAAACTCTATGATCTGAAAGGTATTCTGCTGCGCACAGTCACCTCCGACGGCTCAGAGATCATTCTCCCCCTCACCGCCGCCACCCTCCACGTCCTAAGAGTAGGCGCCAAGACCGTGAAGCTGTGATTACGCTATAGTCTGAGGCCGAAGTAGATGCGGGAGAGCCATTTATTTCGTAGTCATGATATTTACCAAATATTATTTTAATTGATTAACTGAAACGCCATAAATCTAGAGAGGGTATGTCATAATAGGCATACCCTCTCTAGATAATTAAGTTTATTTCTTTTAGAATTAATTTGTGCCGCCTCCTAGGGCAATGTAGAGCGCAATGACGGCTTCGGCTGCATTGTACATGTTCATGGCTGAACCAAGTTGTGCGTCGAGCAGCGACTCTTGGGCCTTGAGCACTTCCAGATAGCTGGCCTTACCGTTGTCCATCAGTTCGTGGGTGCCAGTGTAAGCTTCATGGAGCACCTGCACCTGACGCTGTAAGTAGGTATGCTTCTCGCGGGCAGCCATACAGTCGGCCATAGCCTCGTTCACCTCGTTACCGGCATTGATGACGGTCTGCACATACTTCTTCTGCAGATCCTCCTCGGTGAGCATGGCTATCTTCTTGTTCGCAATCAGCTTGCCGCGTGCGAAGATGGGCTGTGTGAGTTGTGCCATAGCGTTCAGCAGCAACTTGCCAGGATCGACGACGAAACCACCACCAGAGTTGGTCCATCCCATACTACCGCTGAGCGTGATGCTGGGATAGAAGGCCGAACGTGCTGCTGCCGTATTGTAGAAAGCCTCCTCCATGGCGTGGTTGGCCATGCGGATGTCAGGACGGTTTTCCAGCAACTGGGCTGGTACGCCAATCTTCAGATACTTTGTGTTGAACATATGCTCTTCGGCATCACCCATTGCCTCGGCATGATGCAGCGTGGAGCTGCCCCACTTCTGGCGGTTGATGTGCTGCGGGCTGATAGCCATCAGTTTGCAGATAGCATTCTCTACGGAACGGATGTTGCGGCGGGTGTCGACGATCTGCGTCTTCACGCTGAGATAGGATGCCTCCATCTGGTTGACGGCAGTGCTATAGGCCTTGCCGTTCTCCCAAAGCGCCTGTTCGGTCTGGAGAGACTCGTTCCAGAGACTGTCGGTCTGCATGAGAACTTCCAGTTGGCGGTCGAGCACCTGCAGCAAGAAGTACTGCTGAGCCGTGATGGAAACGAGGTTCGAACGTACGGCCTCTTCTTGCATCTGAGCCTGCAGGAGCACAGCCTTTGCTGCGCGCTTCTTGTTGGTGATCGAGCCGAAGACGTCGATATCCATCGATAACTGCAGCGGAAGATTGTAGGTCTTCACGGCAGCACTGTTATCGAAGCTGGAGAGCGTGCCCTGAGGCGCGAAGGCCAGTGAGGGCAGGTAGGCCAGCTTGGCAGCCTTCAGCGCTGCCTGGCTCTTCTCGACGGCAATGCGTGCGGAGTTGAGGTCGGTATTATTGGCCAGTACGCGCTCAATAAGCTCCTGTAGCAGCGGGTCGGTGAAGAACTCGCGCCATGACAACCGGGCTATGGTAGAATCGCTGGTAGCCGCCTGGATGCTTGCGTCGGTGCCGAAGGCATCAGCTGGTGTATCGCTCTTTTGCTCGTACTTATTGTATATACCGCAGCCCGTGAGCAGGAAACTCACGGCTGCAGTAACTAAGATATAACTAACTCTTTTCATGACTTATTCCTCTGTTTTTACTTCAACACTTTTCATTTTCGGAGCACCCTGGAACTTCTCATGCAGTTTCTGGAATATGATGAAGAAGGCAGGAACGACGAAGAGCAGGGCAACGGTACCAATGCTCATACCACCGATGACGCCGAGAGCAAGGGCACGGTTACCATTGGCACCGGCACCTCCCTCGATGACGAGCGGTACCATACCGATGATCATCGTGGCCACCGTCATCAGAATCGGGCGCAGACGCTCCTTACAAGCTTCGAAGGCAGCATCGACAATGCTCAAGCCCTGAGCACGGCGCTCCGTGGCAAACTCGGTAATCAGGATGGCCGTTTTCGCCAACAGACCAATCAGCATGATGACACCCGTCTGCAGGTAGATGTTATTATCCATACCTGGTATTTCATTGAGATAGCCAAGGTAGGCAAACACGAAGGCTCCCATCAGACCGAATGGTACGCTGAACAGCACGGCCCATGGAGTGAACCACGAGTTATACAGAGAAGCCAGGATGAGGTAGATCAGGATGGCGCAGATGACGTAGATGAGCGCCGTGGCGTTAGAGCCGGAAGTCTCCTCTACCTCGCGCGACATACCGCTATACTCGAACGTGGCGGTTTTTGGCATCTCCTTCTCGAACACCTCGGCAATGGCCTTATGAGCGTCGCCTTCGGTGTAGCCGCTACCAGGTTTCACGATACAGGTGATGCTCTGGAACAGGTTGAAGTGCTCGATATTCGACGGGCCGACAATCTGCTTCAAGGTGACGAACTGGGAGATGGGAGTCATCTTGCCGCTTTTCACCTGCATGAAGATGTTTTGCAGCGACTGCGGGTCAAGACGATACTCGGGTGACGAAGCTGCCATGATGCGGTAGACCTTACCAAACTGGTTGAAGTTACCGATATACGCACCACCGCAATAAGCACCCAGCGTGTTGAGTACGGCTTCAGGTGTCACACCGGCACGGTCGCACTGGGCGGCATCGACATCGACCTGATATTTCGGGAAGCGCTCAGAGTATGTTGACATGGCAGTGGCTATCTCCGGGCGTTCAGCCAGTTTGGCCAGGAATTGCTCAGTATTCTTGGCAAACTCCGACAGGTTACCATCTGTGGGATCTTCTACCATGAGCATGATGTCGTTACTGGTACCATAGCCTGGAATCTGAGGCATCTCGAACGGAATCACCCGCAAGTTCTTGATATCCTGGCAGTCAAAGTAGAAACGGTACATGACGAGCGTCAGCAGATGGTTCATGCCAGGACGCTCATCCCAGTTCTTCAGACGTACCACCATCGTACCGTAGTTGGAACCGGCACCCGATATCATACCATAACCACAGACTAAAGCGAAACTCTCCAGTTCGGGAATCTTCTTCACCTTAGCCTCTACGGCTTTCGCCATCTCACGGGTCTGCTTCAGTGTGGAGCCCTCGGGAGCCTGTATCTCAACCAGGAACACGCCCTGGTCCTCCTGAGGAACGAGACCTGAAGGCAGACTCTTCATGAAGAACACCAGCAGCACAGAGGCCAGTGCCAAGATACCCCAAGCCAGGGCGGGGCGCTTGATGAACTTCTGGACAGCCTTGCTGTATTTATTATAGATGGCGTTGTAGCTGACTTCATACGCTTTCTTGGTATAATAGGTCAGACCCTTGCTTTCCTTCTTGCCTTCCGTGACGCGCATCATGATGGCGCAGAGGGCTGGACACAGCGTCAGGGCCGATATGCACGACAGACCTACGGACGAGGCAATGGTGATACCAAACTGCGTGAAGAATGTGCCTGAGGTGCCTGGCATGAAGGTCACGGGGATGAACACCGCCATAAATACTAAGGTACACGATACAACAGCCACCGACACCTCGTTCATGGCCTGACGGGTGGCCTCACGGGCATCGCTGATGCCGCTCTCCATCTTTGCCATGACGGCCTCTACCACCACGATAGCATCATCCACCACCGTACCGATGGCCAGCACCAGTGCGAACAGCGTCAGGATGTTGAGCGAGAAGCCGCATATTGACACGACGGCAAAGGTGCCCAGCAGTGACACGATAATAGAGATGGACGGGATGATGGTAGCCTTGAAGTTCTGCAGGAAGAAGAACACTACAAGCACCACAAGGATAATGGCGATAACTAGCGTCTCCACCACATTATGGATAGCTGCGAAGAGGAAGTCGTCACTGGTCATCAGGGTCACGAACTCCAGTCCGGCAGGCATCGTTGCCTTCATCTCCTCAAACGTTTTGTTGATGCTGGCGTTTACTTCAGTGGCGTTGGCACCAGGAGCCGCAAACACCATGCAGAGGGCACCCGGCTTGTCCTGAATATTCGATGTGAAGTTGTAGCTCATGGCACCAATCTTCACCTCAGCCACATCACTCAGGTGCAGCATACCGCCGCCACTGGTGCGCAACACAATGTTGTTGAACTCCTCGATGGTCTTCAGCGTACCCTTATACTGCATAGAGTACTGGTAGGAGTTCTCCGACTGTTCGCCCAAGGAACCCACACCAGCCACGAAGCTCTGTCCGCCAATGGCTGCGAAGATGTCGTTAGGGGTCAGTCCGTACTGGGCCATCACATCGGGCTTCAGCCAGATGCGCAGGGCGTAAGTGTTACCCAAGCTCTGCACATTACCCACACCGGTGACACGCATCAGTTTCGGCCTGATGTTGATATCAATATAGTTCGACACGAAGTCTTCGTCGTACTTGCCGTCGGCACTCCTCACAGCGAAGATGCGCAGGATGTTGTTCTGTCGCTTTTCCACCTTCACACCGACCTTGTTCACGTCGGCAGGCAGCAGGGCCTGGGCGCGGGTCACGCGGTTCTGCACATTCACCGTCGCCATGTCGGGGTCGGTACCCTGCTTGAAATAGATGTTGATTTCCACATCACCATTCGACGAGGCTTTTGAGGTCATATAGGTCATATCATTCACGCCATTGATGGCCTCCTCCAGCGGCTGGATGACCGATTTCATCACCGTGTTCTCGTCAGCACCGGTGTAGCTGGTGCTGACATTGACCGTAGGCGGTGCAATGTCGGGATATTGCTCTACTGGCAGTGTGCTCATTGAGATGTAGCCCACCAGCGCTATCACAATCGAGATGGCACATGCCATCACGTACTTATTAATAAATATATTGTTCTTCATAATGCGGAAGCGTATTATTCACTTTTCACTTCTTCTTTTGGATACAGCACCTTTTGTCCCTCGGTTACATTATTGGCACCAGTAGTCACAATCTGGTCACCCTCATTCAGACCGCTGGTCACGATAAAGTCCTTGCCGTTGCCAGTGTCTTCTGTGGTCACTTCGATAGCCGTTGCCGTGCTGTCGGCCTTCACCTTAAAGACTTGCGCCTTGTCCTGCAGACGTACCACGGCATACTGCGGAACTACGATAACCGACTTCTCTGCAAAAGGCATGACGATAGTACCTTGAATACCAGAGTACAGATGACCGTCGGGATTGGGAAACGATACCTTGCAGGTCAGCGAGCCTGTTTCTGCATTGACCACACCAGTCAGACTGACGACACGCCCCTTGTGGGGATATTCAGTACCGTTCTTCATCACAAACGTGGCGGGGGGCAGATTAGCGATATACTTCTCTACATCGTTGGCTTTCATGCCCTCTTTCACCATAGCCTCGACAATAGACTCCGTTACCGAGAACTCAGCGTACATGGTCGTGTTGCCACTCAGCATAGTCAGCTGTGTCATAGGTGATACCTGGTCACCAGTACGCACGGGGATTTCACCGATGATACCCGATACGGTTGCCGTGATGGTGCAGAAACCGAGGTTCACTTTCGCACGGTTCACTGCTGATCTGGCCTGGGCCACTGAAGCCTGGGCCTGCTTGTAGGAGTTCTCAGAGTTGCTCAACATATAGCTGCTGACGATTTTCTTCTCAAACAAGTTCTTATTCGACTCATACTCCAGTTTGGCAGAGTTTTCCTGAGCCAGGGCTGCCTGCAGATTAGCCTGTGCTGCCTCCAGTTCCAACTGAGCGTTGCGGGAGTCGATGATAAAGAGCGTCTGTCCCTTCTTCACCTGCTGACCTTCAGTCACGCAAATCTTCATCAGCTGTCCGCTGACCTGCGGTGTAACTGTCACATCGTTCTGGCCTTTCATCTTGGCACTGAACTTGTAAGGTAACTCAATGTCAGATTTCTTCACTGTCATCGTTTCGAACGATGATTTTGTCTCCTTGGGCATGTCTACTCCACAAGATGCCAAGCCAATTGCGGCTCCAAGCATCCAAGCCCATTTCATTACATTCTTTTCCATTTTTATAGCTTTAAAAATATCGTTATTGCTCGTTACTAGTGTAGTATCACCGCGCAAAGATACAATTTTTAATTTAATTATAAGTAGGAAATCCCAAAAAACAATCGAAAAATATGCGATAATATCTTCGTCGAATCGATTTTTTGTACTATCTTTGCAGGCAAATAATCATAAAACAGGTAAAATGATACAATCAATGACGGGCTACGGCAAGGCTGTCGTGGCCTATAAGGAAAAGAAAATCCATGTTGAGGTGAAGTCGCTGAACTCTAAGCAACTTGACCTGAATACCCGTATTGCTCCCCTTTACCGTGAGAAGGAGATGGAGATGCGCCAGATGGTGGCTGAAGCCCTCATCCGAGGTAAGGTTGACATGAGTGTATGGGTGGAGAAGGATACTGCGGTAGATGCTACGCCTGTCAATGCCGCCCTCGTAGTGAACTACTATAATCAGATCAAGACCATCTCTGAGAAGACTGGCATCCCTGTGCCCGAAGACTGGTTCTACACCCTGCTCCGTATGCCTGATGTGCTGACGAAGACAGAGATGGAAGAGCTCGACGAGGAAGAGTGGATCGTGGTCAAGGAAGGTGTGAAGGAGGCCCTGAAGAATCTTGTGGACTTCCGTATCCAGGAGGGTGCTGCCCTGCAGAAGAAGTTTGCCGAGAAGGTGGATAACATCGAGCAGCTATTGGCCTCGATCGTGCCTTATGAGCAGAGCCGGGTGGAGAAGATCAAGGCTCGCATCATCGACGGTCTCCAGCAGATACCAGGTGTGGAATACGATCGCAATCGTCTGGAGCAGGAACTGATCTACTACATTGAGAAACTTGATATCAGCGAAGAGAAGCAGCGTCTGACGAACCACTTGAAGTATTTTCGTGATACAATGAACGAGCCAGCAGGACAGGGAAAGAAACTGGGCTTCATCGCTCAGGAGATGGGGCGTGAGATCAACACCACAGGCTCGAAGTCGAATCAGGCAGAGATGCAGAACATCGTGGTGAAGATGAAGGACGAGCTGGAACAGATCAAGGAACAAGTATTGAACGCACTATAATATATGAGAGGTAAACTGATTATATTCTCCGCTCCCAGTGGTACAGGAAAATCCACGATTATCTCATGGCTGATGAAGGAGCACCCGGAACTGAAACTCGCTTTCTCCATTTCCTGCACATCGAGGGCACCCCGAGGTGAAGAGAAGAATGGCGTGGAGTATTTCTTCATCAGCCCGGAAGAGTTTCGGAAACGTATCGAAGACGATGAGTTCCTGGAGTATGAAGAGGTGTATACCGATCGTTTCTATGGGACGCTGAAGTCGCAGGTAGACCGCCAGCTGGAGGCAGGACAGAACGTAGTGTTCGATGTCGATGTAAAAGGTGGCGTGAATATCAAGAAGCACTATGGCGACAAGGCGATGAGCATCTTTATCCAGCCCCCTTCGATTGCAGAATTGCGTCACAGGCTGGAGCATCGGGCTACGGATGCTCCAGAGGTAATAGACCAGCGCATCGCCCGTGCTGAGTTTGAACTCACCTTCGCTGATCAGTTCGACAAGATTGTGGTCAACGACATCCTCGATTATGCCAAGGCCGATACACTGGCACTCGTAAAGGAATTCCTGGCTGAATGACAGATGATAAGGACTGGCATCTTCGGCGGGTCGTTTAACCCGATACACAACGGACACATCGCGCTGGCCCGACAGCTGAAGCAGCGAGAGGGGCTCGACGAAGTATGGCTGATGGTGTCGCCACAGAACCCGCTGAAGGCATCCAGCACCGATCTCCTTAGCGACGAAGCGCGAATGGAGATGGTCCGTAAGGCCCTCGAAGGCGTGGAGGGCATCATTGCCTGCGACTACGAGATGCATTTGCCCAAACCTTCCTATACTTGGAACACCCTACAGGCTCTGAGCCGCGACTATCCTGAGCGTGAGTTTGTGCTGATGATAGGCGGCGACAACTGGCTGCTCTTTGATAAGTGGTATCGCGCTGCCGATATCAAGGCCAACTATCAGATTGTGGTTTATACTCGTACCCCTGGCGATGAAGGGTTCATCGATATCTCAAGCACGGAGATCCGTCAGCGAATCCGTGAGCATCGCAGCATCCGACGGCTGGTGCCGCCAGTCGTGGCAGACATCATCAAGGAAAAGGGCTACTATGTTTAAACGTCTGAACATATTTAAGATGCTGGGCTGGCTGTTTGCTCCCATTGGGAAAAACGGTGCCTTCTTCGTGTTTATGTTTGCCTTGGGCTACCTGTGTACCCAACTCGAGATCATGCCTTACTATCTGAGGAATCGTGGGGCAAAGCCTTATGAGTTGTCTGTGCCGGAACTGTTTCTGGATATTTATTTCCTTTGTGCTGTCCTGACGCTGATACCACGCAAGATCCGAATCTTTGTAAAAGCGCTGCTATACCTATTATTATATAGTGTAGCCATCGTGGATATGTACTGCTACGAGCGCTTCGAGTCTACTTTGACGCCCACGATGCTGATGCTCGTTGGGGAGACGAATGTCCAGGAGGCACAGGAGTTCCTCTCGGGCTATCTCAGTTGGGATGTCATCAGGACGAACGTAGGCTGGATCCTGTTGCTGGCCTTGACACACATTCTCTGGACTTTCCTTCGCCAATGGCTCTGTAAATGGCGCAAACGACTGATTCTGCCTCAGGTACAGCCTGCGATGGTGACGGGACTGAAGGCTGTGTTGGGCTGTGTGACAGCTTGGCTGTTGCTGGATGCCTATACCCAGACTTGGCCTAACAAGGAGGCGATGCTGCGGCTTTTCTCCTACGATACCATCGGACAGGTGGAGCACGAACTGACCAGAAAGGATCAGGCGAAGCTCTATGTGCCGCCCTATCGGCTCGTGTTCAGCATCTATGCCAATCGTCTTGCAGCGCGTCAGATTGTGCAGTTGGAGGCTGCCAGCAAGAAGATACGGATTGACAGTTGCAGCTTCCGTGTGCCGGAGATAGTGCTGGTGATCGGTGAGAGCTATAACAAGCACCACTCGCAGCTTTATGGCTATGACAAGCCGACAACTCCCCGGCAGGTGGAGATGGCGGCAGACAGCAGTCTGGTAGTCTTTACAGATGTGGTGGCTTCGTGGAATCTTACGAGTTTTGTGTTCAAGCACATGCTGTCGCTCTGGGCTGTCGGCGACGAGGGGGAATGGTGCGACGAGCCGCTCTTCCCCGAGGTGTTCCGAAAGGCAGGCTATCAGGTGGACTTTCTGACAAACCAGTTCCAGCCCAAGGCGAAGGATGCTGTCTACGACTTCAGCGGCGGCTTCTTCCTCAACGATCCTGACTTCAGCAAGCGCCAGTTTGATACCCGCAACAGCCGTACTTATCGATACGACGAGACGCTGCTGAAAGCCTACGATGCGCTGAATCAGAGGGACAAGTCGCGTGATTCGCTCGAAACGAGCAAGATTCAAGGCCGCCTGACCATCTTGCACCTCATGGGCTCTCATGTGGACTACAGGGCCCGTTATCCGAAGCAGCGGCAGTATTTCACGCCATCGATGTATCAGCGGCCTGAACTGACGGACAAGCAGCGCCGCATCCTCTCCGACTATGACAACTCGTTGCGCTATAACGACTCTATCCTGTGGGCCATCACCCAGCGCTTTATGGATAAGGATGCTGTGGTCATCTATGTGCCTGACCATGCAGAAGAGATCTTCGACGGCAAACCCTATATGTATGGCCGTATGCATGGGGCAAACATCGACTATCGGCTGGCGCGAAACGAGATGGAGATTCCCTTCTGGATCTGGGGCTCACCGCGTTATATCGAGCAGCATCCTTACGGCTGGAAGGCCATACAGGCTGCCAAGGACAGACCCTTGATGACGGATGTGCTCCCTCATCTGCTGCTCTATCTGGGAGGCATCTCTACGCCCCTCTATCATCCTGAATATAATGTGATAACACCAGAGTATAACACCCGTCGCCCTCGTATCCTGAAGGGGGTGACAGACTATAATAAGCTGAAGAAATGAAAGAGATACTGACGCGGAGAGAATGTTCGGCGATGCGGGGTATCGCCATCCTGGCCATCATGCTGCACAACTACTGCCACTTCATCGGCAAGATTGTGAAGGAGAACGAGTATATGTATCAGGAGGTGAACAACAACCGTCTCTGGCAGGTGCTGACGAACCCCGACGAACTGCTGCCTGTGCATCTGCTCTCTTACTTCGGCCATTACGGTGTGCCGGTGTTCCTCTTTCTCAGCGGCTTCGGTCTGGTGATGAAATACGAAAGTGCTCACGATGACGTTCGAGCTGTGGGATTCCTGCGCTATCATTATCTGAAGCTGCTGCGGATGCTGATCGTGGGCTTTGTGCTTTTCCTGATGGTCGATGCCGTCACCCCTGGGCGCTTTGCCTTCCATTGGGATAACGTGCTGGCTCAGCTGCTCATGTATATCAATGTGCTTCCTGAGCCCGACAAGATCATCTGGCCTGGTATCTATTGGTTCTTCGGACTGATGATGGAGCTCTATATCGTCTATCGGCTGCTGCTCTATCGGCGGAGTGCGTGGTTTGTCGTAGGGCTGGTAGTAGTGTGCTGGCTGTTGCAGGTGTTCTGCGATCCTGATGGCGAGACGCTCAACCGTCTGCGCTACAACTGTATCGGGGGCATGCTGCCCTTTGGCGCCGGCATCCTCTTTGGGCGCTATGCTGAGCGATTGAACATTTGGCCCTCCTCGCGCTGGCTGTGGCTGGCGATAGCTGTGGTGGCTGCAGGGCTGACGCTGCTCATGAGCTTCAGTTACCAGTCTTGGTTCTGGATACCGCTGGTCATCATCGTTGGCACGATAGCCTTGGTGAAAGTGGTGCCTGGACAAGTGTTGCAGTTGCTAGAGTGGTTTGGTGCCGTCTCTGCAGCGATGTTCGTGGCCCATCCCGTGGCCCGCAAGCTCTTCATCACCGTTGCTTGGCGTCAGGACATCTACGACGGACTGATGCTCTATGTCGTCGTGGTCATTGCCCTCTCCTGGGCGGTGAAGCAGATCATTGACCGTATCCCCTCTCCAAAGCCATGAAGATCCGAGAGATAGCATGGGCTGACGTGAGCCGTTATCGCGGGGAACTGATGGGGGCAGCTATCCTGTTCATCATCCTCTTCCACATCCCCCTGCCGCGTTCGGATATGTTCTTCGGCCTGCGCCGTTGTGGCAACATCGGCGTGGATATGTTCCTCTTCCTGAGCGGCATCGGACTGTGGTATTCCTGGGTGAAGAACCCCTCCATGAGCCATTTCTACAAGCGTCGGCTGCTGCGCATCTTCCCTACGTGGCTGGTCATCTCGTCGATCTACTATCTCCAGCGTTTCGACTTCGAGACGGGCGACTATCTAGACCTCCTGCTCGACATCACCGTCAATTGGGGCTTCTGGCTCAACGACGAGCTCACCTTCTGGTATGTGCCTGCCATCATGATGCTCTATCTCTGGGCACCGCTATATATGATGCTTATCCAGCATCATCCGTCGTATCGGTGGCTGCCAGTGCTGATGGTCTGCTGGTGTGTCATTGTGCAATGGGTAGTACCTGTGCATCAGGCAGTTGGCCATATAGAGATCTTCTGGAGTCGCGTACCTATATTCTTTATAGGCATCAACTGTGGCGAGCTCGTCAGGAAAGACTGCCGTATGGAGCCTGCGAGCCGATGGCTGGTGCTGACAGCCTTCCTGATGACGGCTTCGGCCTGTATCTGGCTGGAGCAGATGAGGCACGGGCGATTCCCGCTCTTCGCTGAACGGATGGTCTATATTCCGCTCACGATCACGCTCATCCTGCTGCTCGTCGATCTGTTCCGCAGCATGCCGCGATGGGGCCATCGCCTTCTTATCTTCCTTGGCGGCCTGAGTCTGGAGATCTATCTGATTCACAACCATTTCGTGATGTACTATCTGATACCCTACCATCTGGGTTACTGGCCAACGATGCTGCTGACGACCATTCTGACGCTGCCCCTGGCCTGGGCACTCCAACAAATCATCAAACGATTATTGCCTGTATGAAAAAGCTCTATGCCTTCGATTTCGACGGGACGCTGACTACGCGTGACACCCTGTTGGTGTTCATCCGCTATGCCTGTGGCACCAGTTCCTTTGCACTTGGTTTCCTGCGTCATGCCCATCTGCTGGTGCTGATGAAGCTGGGGCTTTATCCGAATTGGAAGGCCAAGCAGAAGGTCTTTTCTTATTTCTTCCGCGACATGAGTCTTGCGGACTTCAATGCCCTTTGTCAGCGCTTTGCCGCTGACAATCGCCAGCTGCTGAGGCCCCAAGGGCTTCAGGCCATTGCCGATGCTCAGGCAGAGGGTGCCGATGTCGTCATCGTCAGCGCCAGCATCGACAACTGGGTGCAGCCTTTCTGCCCTCAAGTAACCGTCCTCGGCACCCAGATAGAGGTTATCGACGGACGCCTCACAGGCCGTTTCCTCACCAACAACTGCTATGGTCAGGAAAAGGTGAACCGCCTCCTCGCCCTCTATCCCGATCGCAGCACCTACCACCTGATCGCCTACGGCGACAGCCGTGGTGACCAGCAACTCCTAGCCTTCGCCGACGAAGCGCATTACAAGACATTTCATTAGTTAAGCAAAGAGTCTAATATTCCCGAAATGCCAAAAAAGTCAGCCAAAAACTTGCAAATCTCGGAGATTCTCCTTATATTTGCAAACGATAATATAATCTCAAGGAGTATGAGTTATACCGAAATGGCACAATTGGAGCTGATGAATGCAGCGGCTAATGTTACCTCGCAAGAGGATCTTGACGCTTTGCGGTTGACCCTCTCGCTGTTCTTTGCCGAGCGTGCCCAGAAGGCTATCGACAAGATGTGGGATGAAGGGACTTTAGATCAGAAGAAACTCGATGAACTGCGCGGTCAACATCTACGTACGCCATACAAGACTTTCTAAGTATGCGTTATGTAGTGCTCGACACAAATGCCCTCATTCAGGCATTACCCACCAAGAGCCGTTACCATAAGATATGGTCGGACCTCTCATCTCAAGCATATAGATTTCCCGCGTCTTACCATACTAACTATCGATGAGTTTAACGAAACGTTAAAGTAATTATTTCTTTTTTTTGCATAGGATATCAATGGTAAGATTATGACAGATAGACTATACGCAAAATACATGTGGCTCATATCCACCATCTATGATGCAGGCAAGATTTCGTTTGAGGATATTGCCCGCAAATGGGACGATGCGTATATCAATGATCTGCACCAGCCTTTGAAACTGCGCACTTTCCACAATCATCGAAATGCGATTCTGATGCAGTTTGGGGTTGTGATAGAATGCCAGAGGGGCTCTAACCTATATTATATTGATAACCCTGATGCGCTGGAGAATGATTCTATCAACCAATGGCTGCTCGATTCTTTTGCTGTTAGTAATCTCTTAATGGATAACCGCTCTATCAGTGATAGGATTATGTTGGAGGATGTACCATCTGGAAGGTATTACCTCGAAATCATTACAACAGCGATGCGTGATAATCGCCAAATAGTGATTAATTATGAGGATTTCTTTGGCAATACCATTCAGGGGCTAAAGGTTAATCCTTATTTCATTAGATTGTTCAAACGTCGTTGGTATGTGATGGCGCTTGTAATGCCTGGAAAAGAGATTCACCGCTTTGGACTCGATCGTATCAATCGAATAGAGGTCTTGGACTCCAAGTTCAACTATCCAAAGGATTTCTCGCCCCAAGAATATTACACAGATTATTATGGTGTATTCCATGATGCGAAGCCTATGACAATAAGATTGAAGGCCTATCGTGAGAAACCAAACTATCTGCGTTCACTTCCTTTGCATCATAGCCAGCGTGAAATAGAGTCAAATGCTGATTTTGCCATCTTTGAATTTAAGATAGCACCAACCTACGATTTTATTCAGGAGATTCTGAGTCATGGAAACCAGTTAGAAGTAATCTCGCCAGACGTTTTCCGTCAGCAAATCAGAGCTATTATTCAAGAAATGCGCGTTTTTTATGAATAATTCCATCTGATATGCAATCATGTTGCATATTACCCCCATATCTTTGCTCTCAAAAAGTAAAGATATGGAATACTCAGAAGATTTTAAAAAAATGGTGAAGGCCCATCATGGCAGGTTTATTGGCTATGGAAATCCCAACGCCAAAATTCTCATTATCGTTCCAAAGATTGACGATAAAAGCCTCTTTGTTTATAATGGTAATAATGCAGAACAATGGCTTGCAAACATTGAAAACTAACGATATGACAGATTGTGAGAATATATTGAAACAGGCAAAACTCTTCCATTATAAAGGATGGGAAGATGTCGAACTGAGAAAGTGTGTGGATATGTTGGTTGGTCTTTCACGCCAGGAACTGATAGCATTATATACAAGCCGATGGCTCGCTGGAGTGAAGCCCATAAGGAAAGAGATTTTTAAAATCCTCTATATGGATAGAATTGGAAAGCGTGATGAACGAGTCAAAGATATGTCAACGAATCAACTCATCAATGAGTTTGAAGAAAGGAAGAGTGGTAACATTGCCATTCTCAGACAAGAGCTTAGACATCGTTTTATTGAGTGCCTTGGTGATGACAGAATAAAGATTACAGCAGCATTCAATCGTGCCACTAAGGGCGATCGGATGTGGGTAGAGTTACAAATTCGCAAAGAGCAAAGTTTAGGAAAATTACCGTTTTAATAATATAAAAATGAAAGAGTTATGGCAAATATTGATGAACTTAAAAGATTGGGTGAAAGGTTCCCCAATAAGAATGTTGGTTGTGGCAATCCTAATGCGAAAATACTGGTTGTCACGCAGAAAGAAGGAAGCGAAGATGTAGATTTCAAGTATTTAAAGAGACTATTTGGAGATTTTCCTGGTCCGAAAGGTAAGGACATGGATGTTCTCACTTATTGCTATTACGTGGTGTACGACGAGGATTTACTGAAGGATCCCTTCTTTGAGCGTTTCTCAGTTATTCAATATGTATTCGCTGATGGCAGCCATTTGCAGGAACATGACCCAGCCAAGTTGTTTGGTATGAAATGGATTTCTGAATGTACTGTTGAAGATAATTTGCAGCGAATGTTTGTTGCACAAGGTTTTTCACAGGACACAATGATTGAAAGAGTGATGCTCTGCACCTACCCATTAGGTATAGTTTCAAGAGCCGTATTCTGTAGCAATAAGTTGCTATTGAACTGGTTCTTGCGTGATGCGGTACTTATTTTTTGAAAAATGATTTGTTATATCCCCAATAATCACTATCTTTGCAAGCGAATAACTAAATACTAATGATTATGGATAGAGAAAAACTTTTTGAAGAGTTCTTAAATGAATGTAAGAAGAATAATCAAATTTGTGGTGCAGGTAATCCTTATGCGCATATTCTTCTTGTTGGACAGGAACATTATGCAAAAAAACGGATTGATAATAGGCAATGGAACGATTATTTGGAAGGAAATTATGCTTATTGTTCGGTTGAAAATAATCCATGGATAAAGAAAGACGAAAATGATAATCGATGGAGGAATTACCAAAACCCTTCTAAAACATGGTATTACTATCAACAGTTAATAAATAAAGCTCTTCCTAAGCGCCTTAATAGGTCAGAAAGAGGGGTACGGGATTTTGAGTTTGATGCATTTACGACAGAACTTAACAACGAAGCAAAACCATCAAGTACTACTGATAGAGAAGGAGTCAAAGGTAATATCGAGTCTAGGTTAAAAATATTTGAACGATCCAAGTTTATTCAATCTTTCTCGGTTATTGTCTTGGCTTGTGGTAATTATTTGACAAATTCAGTGGAGTTAGGAGTAACACAAATCAATGACACATTTGGTGTTATATTTGATAATGACTTAAATAATAATGGAGTGCCCAAGGGATGGCATAAAAGCGGAAAGGGGAAATTATGGTTTACAACACACCATAGCGAGGACAAGCAGAAATTGGTAATTCATACAAGGCAATTTAGTTTGAGATATACAAGTTCCGAGGATAGAGAATGGCTAATCAACGAAATGGGCACTATTATTAGAGACCATTTAGACCAATTAAAAAACTTGGATTAATATGACACACAATAAATACACTATCAAGGACGGAGAGATTATAATCACAACTACAATAAAGATTGATGATTACTCCAAGTTGTTGAGATTTAACAAAAATCTCTACTGTTTGGCCTACGATATCAGACACTCCAAATCAGATGAGCACTTTAAGAATTTCCTGTTGAAGGCTGAGGAACTTTTTGCTGAAGAAGTGAAACATGCAAAACCCAGAGAGAATCCTCCTCTAGGTAAGCATTCCATATTCTATTATATGTATGGCCATATGAATGATTGGCTTCGCTATGCAGAAAGAGAGGTAATTTGTGCAAAAGCGATGTTTACTCAGGCCTATCGTATAGAAGATACTATTCAAATCATAAGGAATAGCCGAGATAAAGAAGATGCTGCTAAAAAACTAATGGACGTATTGGGACTGGATGAAATCGGGGCAAGCTATGTCGTTGAGCAAAGATTGTCAATCCTAACAGGCATTCGAACAGAAGCCGAAAAGGAAACCATTGAGGTGTTTGAAAAGAGACTTTCTATTGTGAAGGAATTGGCCAAATACGATCGATAGCCGATGGTAGAGAAAAACGATCAAGACTTGTGTGATGGCGCTCAAGCGTCGTGAATTAGATAGAACAAACTTTAATTAAGTACAGCTGGCGTCGCAAAAAGTCGCTCATAACCCACTAAAAACAAAATCATTATGGAAAATTTGAATTATCTGCTATCCGTTCTTAACGACAGTTCCTCTGCTGAGGATATTCAATCCACTTTTGCTAAAATTGCAAAGATTCTCTTATTTAAAAGCCATATTAAGACCAGTTATGGAAAATATCGTATTTTGGAGATAGAATTCTATTTCTTCAATCAGAATCATAAGGACACGGTAACCATGTATCGCGAAGAAGAACCAGGGATGTGGTGGCTTCACGAATGGGGCGTAGACTTGTCTTTTAAAAGTGAGAAAGAATATTATGGTGGTATCCTAATCAGAAGTATCCTTGATGAGGAATACAATAAATATATTTGTGGCCCTCAGAAATGCTGTCAGGAATTGTTTTACTCTTCAGCATTTAAAGAAAGTCTGGCTCCTCGGATTCTGGAAGATGTAGTTTACACAGGGATGTTGGCAACTACCAAGCGTCAGATCAGAGGTAGGAATAATGGAGTGAATGAGAGATATAGGTATTTTGTTAAGGATGTAGACATGGAGGAAGTCAAGAACTACAAGGAGTCACCTTGGAATAAATCAATATGATCACCGATGAACTAACCAGCATGATATATTTCTCTCCAGCTTTGGAGAGGGATTGCCCTAGGCTATGGGAAAGCATCCATAAAGCCCTGACGGAAAGGAAAATCCGTCAGGGGCTTCTCATGAAGAATCCACAATACTTCTAGTGTAAACGGAAAAGCTGATTATGATTCCCAAATTGCTCTACTAATTCGAATTTCACAAATCAAATGACATACGACATAGATTGCATTATAATTCATTGAAATTTAATAGATTATAATGTTTGTAAAGCAACAATTAGTGACATATATACGACATAAAAGCGACATGGAAATGACATAGCAAACTAGCGCTTTGTCGTAATGAAAGCTTACATTTGCTACTGAGTGAGCAAAATTCAGCTACCGAGAAACCATTAAATTCTCGAGAGAATTTTCAAGTTACCTACCGAGAAACCCCCATTCAGTCGTAATGTGACTACCAGTTAGTCGTAATGAAACTACTTGTCAAGTGGTATATGAATCGTTTTCCCGTCTTTTGGCATACTTTTTTTGTCTATGTCATTAATATGTCGTTAATATGTCACTATTATGTTATTTATTGATGCTTCAAATTTTGCATAACTAACAGAATAACAAATAATTGCTATACAAACTATGTCGTATGTCATTTGTCTTAAACAAATCTTCAGAAACCAGGCTCCAAAGAGTGGAACAATGCGATGCTGGAGAAAATCAGGAAATATAATATGATGAAGTAATCAAGCAATAAATGACCGATATAATAAATCCCCGTGAGACGATTTGAGCTCACGGGGATTTTTGGTTTATTCACGGCGTAGGTATGCTGATTCTGATGCCGATGGGGAGTGAGAAGGTGAATGGGTGGGCGGTGCGATAGGTGTCGATGCCGTCTCCTGTGTTGAAGAAATAGTTCAGACTTGGCTCAGCATAGAGTCCGATGACTGGTGTCAGACGATATTCCAGGCCGATGCCCAAGCCTATAGACCATTGTATTGACGGATCCAGCTCCAGTCGTTTTGTGGAGATCAGATTGTCGTTGACGGTTGTCTTTTCCTGGCAAGTGCTTCCTATTGGCAGTTCCATCATGGCTTGTGCTGAGGTATAGACTGCCCAGCGATTGGTCTTTACAGGATACCATGTTGCTCTTATCGGGATCCCTAAGTAGTGTAGACGCTGGGTTTGCTGTACCCAGGCGAAGGTGTTGCCAGCCTGAGTTTCAGAGTAGAGCTGGGTATATTGCAGTCCACTGCCGATGGCCCACCTATTATGAAGCATCTTATTGACAGACAGCCCGAAGGTCAGCGGCAGACGGTGGCGGGTAATGGTATCCATTTCCTGCTCATTGGGATTGTTGCTGCCTGGAGGCAGGTTGAATGTCCCAAGGCTGCCGATGCCGTTGAAAGCCATCGCCAGCATCCAGTCCCGGCTGTCAGTGCCCGAACTTACAGGAATGTCTTGTGTCTCGGCGATGACGTTTCTCGGCGTAGTCTCCCTCGTGATTGGTGTAGAGACTGGCGGCTCTGACTGATGAACAGTCGTATCTGTAGTTGCGACTTCTGATACCGGAGTCGGTGTCATTGGAGTCGCAAGAGAGTCAGCCACCACTTTTTGCTGTACAAGTCTCTGGAGGGGTACCTGCGGACTTGCTTCGGGCGTATGCCCTGTTTCATGAGAAATCTTTGTCTCAGGCGTCATCTCTGTTTCAGGAGACTGCGCCGCCTTGGGCTTCTGGGTCTTCCCCGCTTCTGTGATGACCGGCTCTTGCTTGGGGCTGGTTTGCAGCAGATGCCAGAGGCCAATGGGAAGCCCGATGGCCAGTAGTCCCAATAACAGGACAGCCAGCGAGCGCCTTAGCATCATCTTTGCCCTGAACAGGTCTGACGAAGAGGTGTGAGGGTCGATGTGGAGTATTCTGGCAATGTCCTGATGGCTCAGTCCCTCGAGTACAGACAGTCGGAACACCTTCTGGTAGCTCTGGGGCAACTGTTCCACAAGGCTCATAATCTCATCGTATTCCAAAGGCGAATAGGCTGCTGTTGAGGGTGTCTCTTTCAGATTGTCGAGGGGCACGGCAGCCTGTTGCTTCGCCTGTTTGATATAGGTAAGCGCCAGGTTCTGTACCACCTTCTGCATCCAGGCTTCCGCTTTGGCAGGATCCTTCAGCGAGTTGATCTTGGTGAAGATCAGGAGGAAAGCATCGTGAAGCAGGTCGTCGATGGTGGCTTCATCACTCACATAGCGACGGCAGACATTTCGCAGATTGTCGCTCATGAGGGTATAAAGTTGTCCGAAGGCCTTGCGGTCTCCTTGCTGGCACCGTTCCACGATTTGCTTCACGCTTGGCTCTCCCATTGTCCTACAGATTATTTGACGACGACTTTCTTTCCGCCAACAATATACAAACCCGGCTTCAGCCCGTCGGTACACAGCTTGCCGTCTTGATAGGCCGCTGTGCCCACACGCTGACCGCTTATCGAGTAGATAGCCTTGTCTTCTGGCGTTCTTCGGGTACTCTTTATGCTGACTAATCCTCCTTCACCAGAGTCTATATAATAAGGAAGTATTTCCTGTCCTGTGTCAACAAGGGTATCCTTATTTTGATCCCAAACACCTACAGTAACATTGAATGGTCGAATGGTCGCCCCTTCTTTATTCAGGACGAAGCAGTTCCTGTCGCAGTTCCAGCTATAGGTGTATTTTTCTGCCTTTCTTGTTTTCCTTGAAGCGTGTCTAATTAGACTTCTATTATGACCTACTACAATCTCTCTTCCATAATCACTAGAGAAGATATAGGCATCCTCGGAATAGAATACCAGTGGTGATGGCTTCATGTCGTAAATCAGATAACAAAAGTGTCTACTAACGATTGCATCTCGTGATAAGGGCCAAAAAACGATGGTTCCGTCTTCATCTAATCCCCACTGATTTGCTATCTTGAAGTCTTCATTGTAAAATGGACTGTCTTCGTGGTACTCATTTGTTCCGGCGAGCCATGCTTTCTGGGCATCGAAAGGCACCCTAATCATCCCCGACATCCGCTGACTCATGACGGGAGAGGCAGGCCCCCGCGACTCGCTTACTGGGGTATAGGTGAAGAAAGCTGTCTTGGCTGTGAAATCAACAGGGCAGTAAAAGTCGTAATTGCTGTCGATAGACAACATATTAGCTTCATTCTCACGGATAATATTTGCATCCGACGTAAATCCCTTTGGCACATAGTCCAGGAATCCTATGTAATATAGGCAGTTGGGATTGGCCTCAGTTACATCAATTTTGAATACCGTATTAATATAATAGAGTCCTCTCAGGTCGACAGCTGCGGCATCCTTAGGTATTTTCAAAGTGTCGTTGCTGATGGTTAATGGGCTCCGTACGCCGTCAAATGTCCAATAGGTGTTTGTGCTATACCTAAAAGTAAAGGGTTCGCTGGAGGCGATGATGGTATGATTGTACTCAACTTGTGCGATATACTGCATTCCATTAACAGGTTTACAATCGTTGAGAATGAAGGTGACACGTCCTGTTACAGTCTCACCACTCTTGATAACCTCTGGAATCTCCCCCCAAACATATCCATAAGTTGCATCGCCAGTTCCGGCAATTTCTGGAGATATTGTTGCTTGGAACATAGATAAAATTTGTTTATTTCGTAATATGCTTTCTTCTTCTTCATTGGTGATAGTGATTTCTCCGGAAAAGCTGGTATTTTTGAAATCACTGTATATATAGTGACTACCGTCTGACGCGTCTTCCTCAAAATTCATTTTGATACTTGCCGATATCTTGGGCTGACCTTCTTCGACGTGTATTTGAAATGTGTATAATATTCTTTTCTCTATTACTTCGTATATTTGTAACTCAAGGTCACCAGCCTTCAAAATGCTGGCATCTAATGTTATATCTCCGGAACCTCCAGCCACAATTTCTACAATATTGTTGATTTGACTAGTCCAATATGACCAGTCTGAATCACCATCGCCAACACTCCACATACTATAATAATCCTTATCTCCATTATTTGTCACTTCAACATGAACCTTTATAGGCATGCCAGGATATAACACACCTTCAGTCCTTACATTGCTGAACGTCAGGCTGTCCGAAGGGGAAGCCATTATCGGCAGCATATTCAACAGCATGCCTAATAACAAAAAACTCATTCTTTTCATCATAATCTTAAGTTTTATTGGGTTTGTTTATTTCTTTCTGATCACTTTTCTGGTCCTTTTACCTTGGCGTATGATATAGACACCGTTATTTGAATCACCCTGGTTGTGGATTCCCGACAACGACCAACTCTCAACGGGTTCGCCGTCCTCAAGCCGTTCCTCCTGAATATCAGTAGGACTGTTGCCGGGATTGCTGAACGCCCATCTTGAACCCAGATCGTCAGGCTGTGAGAAGAATAGCGGCGTTTCGTTCACACGGTCGTGACTTCTGGCATATTCGAAGGCTTCGGCCATCGACACTTCACCGTCGCCGTTGGTGTCGGCATTGATGGGATTCCCCAATTCGTCAGCACCGTTTACGGCACAGGTCCAATGGTACACGAATTCGTCATAGGTCTTATCGGGACTTGTCCACGATTGCTCGTATCCTCCGCAAGCAGTCGTGATGACGAGGTTATTATATAATAGGTTGTCAATGAAACCACCTGCATAGCACTGCCCCATCAGGATATTGATAGAACCGATGTCGAACAGACTGACCAGCAGGCCAAAGTGACGGTCGGATAGTTGGACATCGTTCCATAGCCAGATGAATGAGTCGCTTTCGTGGTCTTTTGACCCTCCATGATCAACGACGAAGATAAACAAGTGGTCGTCAGCCGTCAGCTCTCTCGATAATCGTACCATCACATGGTTGAGTGCCTGTTCTGTAGCAGGATAGTCTACGTCTTGCACGCCGTCGCCGTCAAGGTCTGTAGGTGATGATTCGAATCCACGGAAATCGGCTCTTAGTAAATCCTCTTCAGAATCCCCGCCATCGCTCATCAGCACCGTGATGTTTCGCTTGGGAATCCGATAGGTCTGGCTGAGTGTGCGATAGAGGAATGAGCAGTCGTTCCAGTAGCGTTCGTGGTTGGTAAGCTTGTTGCGCCCGCCATTGATGAGCACAGCATACAGATGATTCTCGGCAGAGCTTTGGGCTCGGGCGGGTGTCAGCTGTAACAGCATTGCTGCGATGGTAAAAACCGTCATCAGTCTTCTCATCATACCTTTCTATATGCAAAAATAATTCTTTAATTCAAGACTTCAACCATATAGATAGAAAAAAGAGTAAATGACTGCGTGGCGTTAATGTTTTTTTGGAATTTCCTATCAATTATCTAAATAACGTTAATGGAATGTAGCTGATGCAGCAATAGCGAATCTTAGCATTTCAATTAGATAGTCCTCCAGCCAGTCTGCTTTTTTGTAATAATAGTAATTATTAATATAGCAGGCCAAAAAGCCAAAGTGGATACAGATTTTACTTTGAAAAAACAAATATTTGAATGTTTTTTTACTTTCGAAAGTAAAAAGCAGTTGAATAACACTCGATTGATGACTTGAGTTAATTCAACGAATTAAGAATCCCCGTGAGCACAAATCGTCTCACGGGGATTTTCAATATCTCTATGGATTCGGATTACTGGGCCTCGAGGTAGAGGACGCGGCTGCTCCAGTCGCTCTTGAGCGACCACTCGGGGTTGAGGTTGTTGGGGATGTCGAGGCCGTTGTTCATCAGATACTCGCCGCTGAAGACCTTGCCCTCGATGCTCATCGGCTTCAGGTCGATGCTGTTCAGCTCGTGTACCTTATATAATTTATTGGCATCGAGGCCAGCCATCTTCACCTTTGGCAGATGCTCGTTCTGGAATGACTCGGTCTTCCACCAGAAGAAGACAGACTTGGTCTTCTGCTCATTCACGTACATCATCGAGGCGAGGCCCTTCTTGTCGTAAGGAGAAACGAGGCGGTAGATGTCGCCAAACTGCACGATTGGGCGGATCTCCTTATACTCCTTGATGGCCTTGCGGCAGAGGTCCTTCTCAGCTTCGCTCATGTTCTTGGGCTGAATCTCCATACCGAGACGTCCGCTCATGGCCACATCGATGCGATACTTGAGCGAGGTGGTGCGGAAGACGGTGTGGTTAGGTGTTGCCGAGATATGGCAGGCCTGAGCGATGGCGGGGAAGAAGTAAGAGGTGCCCCACTGCATATAGATGCGCTGCAGGGCATCGGTATTATCAGAGACCCAGAACTCATCGAAGTAAGGCAGCACTCCCCAGTTAGCACGTCCGCCACCAGAGGCACAAGCCTGGATGGTCAGGTCGGGATACTTGGCACGGATTCGCTCACAGGTCTTCTGGAAACCACGATGATACTCGATATAGAGGTGGCTCTGGTCGTTCATCGTGAGATACTGCGAACCGTGATTCATAATCGACATGTTGGCATCCCACTTGATATAATCGATCTCAGGATACTTCGTCATCAGATTGTCGACAATCGAGAACACAAAGTCCTGCACCTTCGGATTCGACATATCGAGCACCAACTGAGTGCCGCCACGACCCAGTACAGGCTCACGCTTAGGAGCCTTCACGATCCAGTCGGGATGCTGCTCGTAAAGCTCGCTGACGCTGTTGGTCATCTCAGGCTCGATCCAGATACCGAACTTGATACCATGCTTCTTGGCATCGCGCAGCAGACCCTCGATACCGTCGGGCAACTTGTTCTTATCAACCTCCCAGTCGCCGAGGGCGCAGTTATCCGTCTTACGAGGATACTTCACGCCAAACCAACCATCGTCCATCACGAAAAGTTCGCCACCCATCGAGGCGATGTCGCCCATCATCTGGTCCATACCCGCCTGATTGATGTCCATGTAGACACCTTCCCAGGAGTTGAGCAGGATCTTGCGCTCCTTGTTGCCATGAGCCAGCTTGTAGTTGCGGCCCCACTTGTGGAAGTTGCGGCTTACGCCAGAGAGTCCCTGCTTCGAGAAGCTCAGGGCAACGGCTGGTGTAGCGAAAATCTCACCCTTCTTCAGATGATACTCGGAGTTGTCGGGATTGATGCCTGCGAAGAAATAGTGGAAATCCGTGTCATCCGTCTCCACCTTCAACTGGTAGTTGCCGCTATAGACGATGGCCGCACCAATCACGTCGCCAGCGTTCTCCTGACCCTTGCCGTCGAGCGAGAACATCACCTCGCCATGGGCAGTATGGGCATTGCGCACACCATCCTTATTCTTGATAATCTTCTCGCCAGGAGTCAGCGGCTCCTCACAGAGGATGGCCTCGTTACCCCAAGAGCCGTAGAATGAGCTCAGCCAGACGTTACCACGACGGATGGGCAGCGAGCAGGAGGCAAACTGCGTCAGCGTGACGGGCTTTGCCTCGCCATTCTGAATCTCTGTCCAGGTCTCGATCATATCCTCATCGGGATAAACCTTGTAGCAGAGATCGACTGTAATCGGATAAACGGGGTCTTTCATGGGGATACGGGTAATCTTGCCTTCGCGTTTCACCTCGCCGGTAGCGAAGAGGGCTGTCGACATGTTACCGTCAGCATGGCGCATGGCAAGCGCAGCCTCGGCAGGGCAGTTCAAGCCATAGGCAGGGTAGGCATCCATCCTGCCGCCACGAGGCGCCTGCAGTTGAGAGAGATCGTAGTCGCTCAGCTTGGCACCATAATACACATACTGGGGTTGTCTTCCTTCGTCCACGTTCAGAACCATCGTCGTGTTCTTGGTCTGGATCGTCACCTGCTCGGCCTTCGTCGTCTGGACGCAAGTCAGAAGCAATGCAAAGAATAGAATTTTCTTCATACGAATATATTAGTTATTGATGTTATGATTTCTGTCTGCAAAAATACAAAAAATCTGATAAAAACGTTTCTTCTTTCTTGCTTTTTTAGTAATTTTGCACCCAAAGTGCAAGTATTTGACTGATAAGTACAATATGAACTCGTTTGATATCTGGTTATTGGCTATCGCACTTGCTATGGATTGCTTTACGGTTTCCATCGTCAGCGGTGTCATCGTTCGTCGCCATTTTTGGGGGCTTGTGCTTCGCATGGCCTTCCTCTTTGGTTTCTTCCAGGCGCTGATGCCTTTCCTCGGATGGTTGGCCACAAGTCGCTTTAGTGCACAGCTGGAGGCTGTTGACCATTGGATTGCCTTTTCGCTGCTGGTGTTCATCGGGGGCAAGATGATCAAAGAGGCATTCGAGGATGAGAAGGAGCCCTCTTTCAATCCGCAGAATCTCCGAGTGCAGCTGCTGCTGGCTGTTGCCACGAGTATCGATGCCTTGGCCGTTGGTATCTCTTTTGCCTGTCTAGGGTATAGTTCGGCTATCGCGCTCGTAATACCTTTATTTATAATAGGGCTGGTCTCTTTCATATTCAGTATGGTGGGTTATGTGCTGGGTGTCCGTTTCGGCAATCGCATCGCCCGTCGTCTGAAGCCGGAGTTGTTGGGTGGTGCCATCTTGGTGGCTATCGGCTTTAAGATTCTGGTGTCTCATTTATTCGGATAATCAAAGATATAAGTATATGAATAACGTTATGCAGGGTATCATCAAGTTTGTCGACAAGAACACTTATCCGGTATTGTTGACGCTTTTTATCCTATGGATGTGTGTCGGCATTTTTCCGCTTCAGTGTTATGAGACTGACGGTCAGGAGATTATTCTCGGCTGTGATATCATGTATCGTGAGGGATGGTCGTTGCCGCCAGTCTATTCCTATGCCTACAGGATGCAGCCGCTCACAACCATCCTGGTGGTAGCCTTGAAGCATCTGATGCCTTTCTTCACTTGTGAACAGATCTATTGTTTCCTCACAGCGCTAGCTGCATTGCTCTTCCTGTTTGGCAGCATATCTTTTGTCCGTCATATCACTAAAGCCTCAAAGTCGCTGATTCTGCTGGCGGCGATGCTGTTGCCTGAGATCTATGCCATCGCGATGTATCCCAACACAGCGATTCCTGCTGCTGCCTGCTTTATCTGGGCGATGGTGCTGATTGTGCGTCAGCGTATGTGGCTGGCAAGCGTACTGCTGATCGTGTCCGTGCTGTTCCGTCTTGACATTCTGGCGGTGTTCCCTGCCGTACTGCCACTCCTGCTCTTTGAGGGGAAGCCCCTGAAGCGCGCCCTTGGCCTGTCGCTTGGCTATGGCGTGTTTGTGATGGCATTGGTGGTGGGCTTATCCCTGATGCTGAAGACCGACTGGCTAGGCACGTATGAGGAGTATCAGCATAACGGACCGCTAATCACGCCTGCCGAAAGGATTCTGTCCATTACGGGTTTCTACTCGCTGGCTTACTTCCTGCTGCTGCCCATAGGCATTGGTGTGATCATTGCCAAGAAACGCTGGATGGAGCTGTTCGTGGTACTGCTGCCTATTGTGCTGATACATTATATATATGGTGCGTTTGGCAATGCCTCGAAGCACTACCTCTATAATGCACCTTTCGTGATCATCGCTGGTGTGAGGGCTATGGAGTGGCTTCAGGGATTGTTGCGTAAGCATGCCGTGCTGAAGTGGGCAACGGTGGTGGCACTTATCCTCTTTATGACCGTCTCTGTGCGGAAGTGGAATCTGAGTGTGCCCTGGATCAGCAATAATCCGCTGAACAAGGTGGGCGTTGTTGTGCCGCTCTACGAAACGGAGCGGGCAGGGACGGGCTACGGTCTGGGAATCGGTGCAGGCTTCCAGTTGTGTACCAATGATGAGGATATGTTGCTGACAGGTCATGCGTTCTACCCTTGGTATATCCATGAGATCAAGCGGGTGATGGGCGACTGGCGCAGTCAGCAGAAGGCAGCTATCGACAAGGTGCCAACGGCGAATATCCTAGTGCTGGAGTTTGGTGCTGCTGCACCTCTGTCGTTCGAATATATGACGGAACCCTATCACTTCCAGCAGTTGGAGAAGATGCCGGAGGCTTATCGCTATACCATCTCGAACGCTGAGCGCGACCTTCATTTCTGGCGTGTCGTGCTGACTGCACCACTTACCGATAGCCAGCAGGTGGTCGACTATATCAACAGCGTCAGAAAAGACTTCCTCGACGGCGAGTGCTATCTCCTTTCTGCCAACAATCATTATGGGGCTTGTTACTTTATGGATGAGCTGGTTCCGCAAGGGATACTCGAGAAGAAAGCAGACCGTTTGTACAAAATATTGAAATAAATTTGGTTTTTTGCGCGCTTATTCGTATTTTTGCAGCAAGATGGATGAACAAGGGACAATTCAGCTCAAGAATGTAGGCATCGGCTACCAGACGAAACACGGTATAAGGACGGTGGCTGAGGGCATCAATGGCGCTATCCATAGTGGGGCGCTTACTTGTCTGCTTGGTGCCAATGGCGTGGGCAAATCAACCTTGTTGCGTACCTTATCCGCCTTCCAGCCGAAGACGGCAGGTGAAATCTTGATTGAGGGTCGTGAGTTGTCCTCCTTTACGGATAAGGAACTGAGCAGACGGATAGGTGTAGTGCTGACGGAAAAGCCCGATGTGAGGAATATGTCTGTTCGCGAACTCGTCAGTCTTGGGCGCTCACCTTACACAGGGTTCTGGGGAACATACTCCAAGGAGGACCTGCAGATTGTGGATGAGGCCATCGCCCTGGTGAACATCGAAGACCTGAGTCGGCGGATGGTCCATACGTTGAGTGATGGTGAGCGTCAGAAAGTGATGATTGCCAAGGCATTGGCACAACAGACGCCAGTAATCTATCTAGACGAACCTACTGCCTTCCTCGACTATCCCAGTAAGGTGGAAGTGCTACAGCTGTTGCGTCATATCAGCCGTCAGGCAGGTAAAATCATATTCCTTTCTACACACGATGTGGAACTGGCGCTGCAACTGGCCGATACCATCTGGCTGATGACACGCGGAGAGAAGATTGCGATAGGCTCCCCCCAGCAGTTGGCAGAGGATGGTATTCTCAGCCGATTCATCGAGCGGGAGGGAATCGTTTTCGATCGTGAGACGCTGACAATCAGAATAGTCAAGAAGTAATGAGCAAATGAGAGAAAGCTATGATATACGGACATGGTGATGATGTTTTTCGCTATGGCGATCAGGTCAAGTTGAATTTCAGTTCTAACGTGTATAATGGAGCTGACCTTTCAGGCTTGAAGGATTATCTGATGCAGCATTTCGATGTTGTGGGTCACTATCCTGAGCCACGCCCCCATCAGTTGGAGTGTTTGCTGGCGGAAAGTCTGGGGGTTCCTGACAATACCATCATGGTCACCAATGGTGCCAATGAAGCCATCTACCTGATAGCACAACTCTACAAAGGCTGGGCATCCGTTATCCCACAGCCTACATTCAACGAGTATGAAGATGCCTGCAAGACCTTCAGCCATCTGGTTTCCTATGATTCTGCCGACGAACTGGAGGTGCTGCCAGACGATCGGCTCTATTGGCTTTGCAATCCAAATAACCCTACGGGTAATGTGCTCAACAAGAACCTGCTGGCGCATATCATCCGGCAGAATCCCCGTTATCTGTATGTCATAGACCAATCGTATGCAGACTATACCCTGCATCCTACTTTAAAGCCCAAAGAATTGGCAAACTACTATAATGTATTGTTGATTCACTCGCTCTCGAAGAGATATTGCATTCCCGGTTTGAGGTTGGGATATATATACAGTTCACCTATTATTATAGATCGCCTGCAACATATCCGTCAGCCCTGGACGGTGAATGCGCTGGCTATTGAAGCCGGAAAATACCTGGTAAAGCATGATCCGAAGATGATACCCGACTTGAGGGCTTATCTGGAAGAAGCCAGTCGCCTGCATGCAGAATTATCTGCTATCGAAGGACTGATGTTGATGGACAGCGGTACGAACTTCATGCTGGTTAACATGGAAGAAGGCAATACCTTTGATCTGAAGAGGTGGCTGATAGAGCAACACGGCATCTTGATTCGTGATGCTTCAAACTTCAGGGGACTTGACAACCATTGTTTCCGTGTGACAGCCCGCACCAAGGAGGAGGATGACCAGCTCATAGCGGCTCTTAAACAATATATGGCATGGATCGCATCTGGGCAGCATTGATCTTTTTTACCCGTCTGCCGTTCTGGCGACTGCATGAGCCGCCAAAGGAATGTTACCAGACGGTTGTTGAACATTGGCCGCTGGTAGGCTGGCTCACGGGTGGCATCATGGCTGCTACACTTTGGTTTTCATCGTTGGTTTTTCCTTATCCAGTGGCGGTGTTACTGGCTATTGTGATGAGGATGCTGGTGACTGGTGCGCTCCATGAAGATGGTCTGGCGGATTTCCTCGATGGGTTTGGAGGTGGCGGAAACAACCGCCAGCGAATCCTTGCCATCATGAAGGATTCCCATATAGGAACCTATGGCGTTATAGGACTGATACTCTATCTGCTGCTGCTTTTCTCCTGTCTCGTTTCGATGACGCCCAAGATGGCTGCCTTGGCCATTTTGGCAGCTGACCCCTTCGCCAAGATGCTCACCAGCCAACTTGTTTCCATGATGCCCTATGCCCGTCGTGAGGAAGAGGCGAAGGCTAAGGTGGTGTATCGGAAGATATCCGTGGCAAGTGGCATCAGTCTGGCAGTACAGGGCCTGTTACCAATTGCCTTGTTTATATGGTACACTGGTGTGGCCTGGGAAACGATGATCTTCATCCCGGCGCTCGTCATGTATTTCCTCTATCTGCTTATCTGGCGGAAGATACAAGGTTATACAGGAGACTGCTGTGGGGCTGTCTGCCTGTTGGTGGAATTGTCAGTCTACTTGACGCTCCTTGCCAGCACTACGTTGACGGCAAGGTTATAGCAGTTCTTCGAAAGGAGCAGCGCTGATGCTCTTCAGGTTCTTCTCCAGTTGTTCCGTTGAACTGGCACCTATCAGTACTGAAGTGACAGCTTCCTGATGCAGAATCCAGGCAAGTGCCATCTCTGCCAGTGTCTCTCCACGTCGCACGGCAATCTCGTTATAGAGTCTCAGTTTAGACAGCAATTCCGGGGTAAGCATCTCCTCTTTCAGGAATTTGCCTTTCGACATGCGTGAACCCTCGGGGATACCGTTCAGATAACGGTCTGTGAGTAATCCCTGTGCCAGAGGTGAGAAAGCAATAAAGCCAACACCTTTCTCCGCACAGAAATCTGTGATACCGGTGTCCTGTGGTTGGCGGTCCAGCATATTCAGTCGTCCCTGATAGATCAGCAGAGGCACATCGTGGGCTTTCAGGTAATCGTAGCCAAACTTCAAAGGTTCCAGCGGCCAGTTTGAGATACCTACGTAAAGGGCCTTGCCCTGTCGAACGATATCCACCAAAGCCTGCAAGGTTTCTTCAAGGGGGGTATCAGGGTCGTAGCGATGGCTGTAGAAGAGATCCACATAGTCAATCTTCATGCGCTTCAGGCTCTGGTCGAGTGATGCCATCAGATACTTGCGGCTTCCCCAGTTGCCGTATGGGCCAGGCCACATGTCGTAACCTGCCTTTGACGAGATGAACAGTTCGTCGCGATAGGGGCGGAAGTCCTCGTCCATGAGCCGCCCCATCGTCTCTTCAGCCGAACCATAGACGGGTCCGTAGTTGTTAGCTAAGTCAAAGTGGGTAATACCGTGATCGAAGGCATAGTGCGTGATTTCCCTGCTTCGCTCATAGGGATCGACACTTCCGAAATTATGCCAGAAGCCGAGACTTACCTTAGGCAGTAAAACACCAGAGCGCCCACAGCGCTCATACTCCATTCCATTGTCGTAACGGTTTTCGGCAGCGAAATATAACTTCTTCATAATGCTATAGTTATAGTGTGACGCTGCAAAGTTACGAAATTATTCAGTATTAATCACTCTTTATTCGTAATTATTTCGTAACTTTGCGCCATAAATAATCAAAATGATTCATTACGATGGTATACAATGAGATAGGAAAGACAGGTATGCGGGTGTCAAACTTAGGTTTTGGGGCCTCGTCACTAGGTGGTGTGTTTCATAGCATTCGCGAAGAAGAGGGTATTCAGGCCGTTCATGTGGCAGTGGATAATGGGATCAACTTTATCGATGTCTCTCCCTATTATGGTCATCTGAAAGCCGAGACGGTATTGGGTAAGGCCTTGAAGGAGATACCTCGTGAGAAATATTATCTCTCGACAAAGGTGGGCCGGTATGGCAAGGATGGTGTCAATACCTGGGATTATAGTGCCAAGCGAGCCAAAGAGAGTGTATATGAAAGCATGGAACGTCTGAATGTAGACTATATCGACTTGATAAACGTTCACGACATCGAGTTTCAGGCTGATCTGGAAGGCGGTCTTCAGAAGGTGGTCGACGAGACCCTGCCTGCCTTGGTGGAATTGCGGGATAAAGGTATCGTGCGCCATGTTGGTATCACGGATCTTCAGCCTGAGAACCTGAAATGGGTGATAGAACATTCAGAGAAAGGGGTGGTGGAGAGTATTCTGAATTTCTGCCATTATTCGTTGAATGATACCCTCTTAGCCGACTATCTGGGTTTCTTCGAGATGCAAGGTATTGGCGTGATTAATGCCTCGCCCTTCTCGATGGGACTATTGTCGCAGCGTGGTGCTCCTGAATGGCATCCGGCAACCAAAGCACTGAAAAAGGCCTGTGCCAAAGCGGCTGCCTATTGTCAGGAGAAGGGGTATCCCATCGATAAACTTGCCATCCAGTTCTCTACCAGTCTGAATCCTCGGATTGCCACTACACTCTTTAGCAGCGCCAATCCGCAAAACGTGCTGAAGAATATCAATTATGTGAATGAGCCGATGGATGAGCAGCTTGTCAGAGAGGTACAGGCAATCATCGGTGACCAGATGTTTGTCAGGTGGAGAAATTCGTAGGTTTTCTGATTAATGTTATTTCGGCAGTTCGATGACGAATCGGCAGCCAGCGTGATAGTTGAGGTCGAGGTAGATATCACCACCAAGGTTTTGGATATGGCGTTTGGTTAGTGCAAGTCCGAGACCCAGACCATCAGAGAGGTCGTTTGCCTTCGTAAACATCTCAAACAGGTGGCTGCATTCTTCCTCTGCGATACCAGGACCAGTATCTTCAACAATATAGCGCACCATTGATCCGAACTCACTGACGCGTAATGTTACATGCAGACCATCAGAGTATTTGATGGCATTGTAAAGGAGCTCGGTGATGCTGCGCATCAGATAGGCACGGTTGGTATAGATACAGAAATCGTCAGGTAAGTCTGTCCCGAAATAAATGGACTGCTTGGGGAAGTGTTCAAAGGTGAGCATTATACTATCGTTGGCAATCTCATTGCATGACACCTCCTCGTTTTTGTTTGCATAGAGTGCCTGGGTAGTGCCCCTTGCTGAGCTGTCGAAGAGCATCTGTGCCATTCTGTCGAGCATCTGTGCATTGTGATACATCATGTCGGTGATGCTTTTCGCCTCTTCTTCAGGCAAGCTGCTTTTACTTTCCTTCAGAACATGCGCAAAGCCCATGATGATATTCAGTGGTGTCCGGATCTGGTGGGATACATTCTGAATAAACAGCGACTTCTGCCTGTCGGCTTCCTTTGCCAGTTCACTCGTTTGTGCCAATTCCTCATTGCGTCGGGCTGTTTCGTCATTGATCTTCTGAATATCGTTCACATGATTACTCAGCGACACTTGCATCTTGGCGAAGCTGTTCTGCATACGTCCGACGACATCTTGGTGTTGGGTAGTGGCTATCTGTGCATCGTAATGGCCTTTGGCAATACGCTGTAGCTTGCCTGCCAGTTTGTAAAGTGGCAAGATGGCATGGGTGACGGTGAAGATGCTGAACAGCAGGATGAGCAGCAGTCCGATGATAATGAGTGGAGCGATGATGTAATTCAGGCGATAATAACGCTTGAGGACACTCCGTTCTGGACAGACGAGCGCCAGACTCCAGTTGGTTCCTGGTACTGGCTGATAATTCACAAGACAAGGCTCTCCATTAAGCCAGACCGACATACAGCCTTGTTTGCCTGTTGTCATCTCATGGCCCAATGCAAAGATATCGGTATTCTTCTGTGGATCAGCATCGCTGTAGATGGTCTTGGTAAAGAGCTGTGTCGTATCCGGATGCAGGAAATAGCGCCCCTCGTCGCCTGTCATCATAAAATAGGAATCCTCATAGGGCGTTTCTGTCGTGATGGTCTTGGATAGTCGTAGCAGCGACAGGTCGGTAGAGATGACGCCTATAAATTGTCGCTTGTCATTGTAGAGGGGTTTGCTATAGGAAGCCAGCATGCCGTCGAGGGTAAGGGCCAGCGAGTCACTCTCATCGTAATAGACCACCCAGCAAGGTTTGCCTAACAGATGGGGTGTCTTGTACCATACCTTTTCAAAATATTCATATTCCTCTTCTACGACGGTAGTGACGGTATCTTCCTCCCTCACTGTGTAAGCAGAGAAATACCTGCCGTATTTGGGGAAGGTATTCGGCTCAGTACTGACAGAACAACCGTCGATATGGCCGTTAAGCATAACGATGAAACGTGAGCAGGCCAGGATGGAGTCAGGATCCAGATGTTCTGTTATCTTCCAATCGTTGATGTCGGTGGCGGTCTGCACAATCTCCATAGAACGTACGATGCGCTGCATGGTGGTGTTGAGTACACTGGCGGCATGCTTCATCGCCTCCTTCTTCACATTGTTCTTCGATTGGCTGAACAGGATACCTAATGACAAGGCAAAGATTGGGATAGCCATCAGCAGGATGCCGAGGCTAAGCTTCCATGAAAGCGATTGGCGGATATGTCTGACAAGGTTGCCCATTCGTTTCTTTGCTGTCTTTTAAGTCATGATTTTCTCCGAGTCTTTGATGAGTTGATTGAGCAGAGCGGTCACTTTGTCACCCCGGTCTTGAATCTCGTCAACAAGCTTGTCGGTATCTTCCTCTGCCAGTTCGTTCCGACGGTCGCTGATGGTCTTGACACTTTTGAAGATGTCGCCGATAGGAGCCATCATCTGGTCTGACATATTATAGAGGAAATTGGTCTTCATACGGTCAGCGGCCTGAGCCTGCTCATACGATGATTGTAACTCTTCACCTCGTTCTTTTAGTGTCTCATATAATTGCTGCATTTCGCCCATACGGGTAGCGAGTGAATGCTGCATTTTCTGGAAATGGCGATGCAGACGGCCCACCTCGTCCTTTCGCCTGCATTCAGGGATTGGTTCGTCATAATAGCCTCCGGCAATTCGTTGTGCCGACTTTTCCAGTTGTCTGAGTGGTATGAGCTGGTGATGGATAAAGAAGTAGCATGATAAGAGCAATAGCAGCAGTCCGACGACGGCTATCAGGAGTACGATATAGTGGAGTTGGATGTAGTCGCCGAAGATATCTTTCTCGGGCAGAATGATGCCGACACTCCATCCCAGTTCTTCCATAGAGCGCCCCGTAACATAAGAACGCTCAAAAGGCTTGTAAAATACATAGTAGTTATTACCATGCAGCTTGATCTTTTTATAGCCCGTCTCGCCATTTAACATAGATTCGGCAGCCTCCGTCGCCGTGTAGTCATTATCTTTTAATAAAATCAAGATCTTCTGGTTCAGTTTAGTACTGTCTGGATGGATGATGACCGACCCGTTTTTCCTCAACAGCGTACAGTAAGAGTTGGGCGAAGGCTTGGCCTCAAGCAAGATCTTCGACACGAGTGCCAGCGATACATCGATAGCCATTGTGCCCACCTTTTCTTGTCCTTTGTAGATTGGCAGCGAGTAGGTGGTGATGGTGTTTTCTTGTGTCAGGGGATCTAACCACCCCATGGCCTTTGTGGTGTCTGCGTCCCAGATGATGTTGCAATTGGTGATATAGGGGTTGGCTTCCACCAGTTTACGGGTATAGGCTTCTACCTTTTCTGGCTGGTCGATGACAGGCAGCATCTTCCAGTAGACGTTACCTGCTCCCTGCTCCACACTTAACAGGATATTGTCGATACGTTCCACAGTTGCTTCCAAGGTCTGCTGGGCATCCATAAGGGCCTCTTCCTTCACCGCTTTGCGCGAATAACGGAACATAATCAGCAGGGCAGCCAACAGCAATGTGGCTAAAGCCAATAAAACCCTTAGGCTGAGCCTGAAGGACAACGTGCCTCTGATTACTTTAGGAAGTCTAGCCATATCAGGGGCAAATATACAAATAATCAGTGAAAAACATGTAAATAAATCCGAAAAAGTGCATAATAATAATCTTTTTTAGTATCTTTGCACCCATCAAACGCATTACTCAATCACGATGAAACAAACCTTTATCATTGATGCCCACAGTCATTTGTGGCTGAAACAGGATACTTCTTGGAATGGTCAGGTGATCCGCACCACGCATAACGGGCGCTCGCTGTTCCTGGGTGAAGAGGTACAGATGCTGCCGCCGTTTATGATCGACGGTCAGAATTCTGCCGAGATATTCCTCTCGAATATGGATTATGCTCAGGTGTCGGCGGCAGTGGTCGTTCAGGAGTTTATCGATGGTTTGCAGAACGACTATCTGTCTGAGGTGATGCGCCGCTTCCCTGATCGCTTTTTCGTCTGTGGCATGGCTGATTACCTGCACGACGGCTTCTATGAACAGGCTGCAGCACTGATGGCGCAGGGTTTTAAGGGTATGGCCATCCCAGGCCATCGTCTCTTGGGGCGTTCGCTTGCGAGTGATGAGATGATGCGTATGTTCCAACTGATGGAGCAGCAGGGCATCATCCTTTCCATCACCCTTGCCGATGGTGATCGTCAGGTGGGTGAACTGCAGGACGTCATCAGCGCTTGTCCTTGTCTAAAAATAGCTATTGGTCATCTGGGAATGGCCAATCCGCCGCTTTCCGCCCCTTGGGAGAACAAAAGCTGGCAAGCACAGATCAAACTGGCCCGCCATGAGAACGTCATGATAGAGTCGGGAGGTATCACCTGGCTGTATAATTCTGAGTTCTATCCCTTCCCCAGTGCCGTGAGAGCCGTCCGTGAGGCAGCAGATCTGGTGGGTATGGAGAAACTGATGTGGGGCAGCGATTATCCGCGGACCATTACAGCCATCACTTACCGTATGTCATACGACTTTATTTGCAAGACGCCGTTGATGACAGAGGCCGAAAAGCGTCTCTTCCTTGGTGAGAATGCCCGTCGATTCTATGGCTTTGAGACTTTGAAAGAATTACCTTACATTAAAAATATGTCTGAATAGAATGAAAGCAATACAGATTTCTGGTTTGCGTCAGATGCAAATCGTAAACGTTCCTGAGCAGGAGTTGCATGCCGACGAGGTGCTTCTGCGTCTGCAGTATGTCGGATTCTGCGGGTCTGATCTCAGTACCTATCTGGGAAAGAACCCGATGGTCAAGATGCCTGTGATCCCTGGTCATGAGATTGGGGCTGTCATCGAAAAGGTGGGTGCTGATGTGCCTGAGGGGCTGAAGCCAGGTATGGTGGTTACCTGTAACCCCTATACGAATTGTGGCAAGTGTGCTTCCTGCCGTAATGCCCGTGTGAATGCCTGCCAGCATAACGAGACGTTGGGTGTGCAGCGCAATGGTGCCATGCGTGAATATATCGTACTGCCTTGGGAGAAAGTGATTCCTGCCGGACTGCTCACACCTCGTACCTGTGCCCTCATCGAGCCCATGAGTGTGGGCTTCCATGCTGTGAGTCGTGCCCAGGTCACGGATATTGATGTGGTGCTCGTCATCGGCTGTGGTATGGTGGGCATGGGGGCCGTCGTGCGTTCTGCCCAGCGTGGTGCGACGGTGGTGGCTGCCGATATCGACGATGAGAAACTGGCTCTTGCCAAACAGATGGGTGCCAGCTATACCATCAACACCAAGACGGAGGATGTCCATGCCCGGCTCTTGGAGATGACTTCCGGCTTTGGTCCCGATGTGGTAATCGAGGCCGTTGGTAGTCCGCAGACCTATCAGATGGCAGTCGATGAGGTGGCTTTTACAGGCCGCGTCATCTGTATCGGCTATGCAAAGGTCGAAGTCAGTTTCCAGACGAAGTTCTTCGTGCAGAAGGAACTCGATATCCGTGGCTCGCGTAATGCCCAGCCCAGCGACTTCCGTGCCGTCATCCACTATCTGGAGCGTGGCACCTGTCCTGTCGATCGTCTGATTAGTCGTGAGGTGACTCCTGAAGAGGCACCGGAGGCGATACAGCAGTGGGCCGACAATCCAGGGAAGGTATTCAGGATACTGGTTAAGTTTTAAATGGCTGATTAGCACAACAAGATATGAAAAAAGAAACCAATAACTACCTCATTCCTTTCATCCTCGTGACGTTCTGCTTTGCCCTCTGGGGCTTTGCCAACGATATCACGAATCCGATGGTGAAGGCCTTTTCGAAGATTTTCAGGATGAGCGTCACCGACGGCTCATTGGTGCAGGTTGCTTTCTATGGCGGTTATTTCTGCATGGCCTTCCCTGCGGCTATCTTCATCCGCAGATATAGTTATAAGGCAGGTGTGCTCATGGGACTCGGACTCTATGCCGCTGGTGCGCTATTGTTCTTCCCCTCGAAGAGCATCGGCCTCTATGGCTGCTTCCTCATTGCCTATTTCATCATGACCTGTGGTCTATCGTTCCTTGAGACCTCCTGTAACCCTTATATCCTCTCGATGGGGCAGGAGGAGACCGCTACCCGACGGCTAAATCTGGCACAGTGTTTCAATCCTTGTGGATCGATTATCGGCATGTTCGTTGCCATGAACTTCATCCAGGCCAAACTGAATCCGTTGAGCAGTGCCGAGCGTGCCGTGTTGAGCGATAGCGAGTTTGAAGCCCTGAAGAATGCTGACCTCGATGTGCTCATCTCACCCTATCTCATCATTGGACTGGTGATTGTGGTGATGTTTCTGATCATCCTCTTCACGAAGATGCCGAAAAACGGCGACCAGAGCCACGATTTGCATATCTTGTCGACATTGAAGAACTTGATATCCTTGAAGCGTTATCGCGAGGGTGTTGTCGCGCAGTTCTTCTATGTCGGTGCTCAGATTATGTGCTGGACGTTTATTATCCAATATGGCACACGGGTGTTCATGGCCGAGGGCATGGGAGAACAGGAAGCCGAAGTATTGTCGCAGCAGTTTAACATCTATGCGATGCTGTTCTTTATCTGCTCTCGTTTCATTGCCACATGGCTCATGCGTTGGGTGAAGCCGGCTCGTTTGTTAGCGGCTTTTGCCGTACTGGCGATGATGTTTACGATAGGCGTAATCCTCTTCCAGAACCGTCTAGGCGTCTATTGTCTGGTCTGCGTCAGCGGTTGTATGTCGTTGATGTTCCCTACTATCTATGGTATTGCACTCGACGGATTGGGTGATGATGCGAAATTTGGTGCTGCTGGTCTGATCATGGCCATCTTGGGCGGTTCGGTATTGCCGCCATTGCAGGCGATGATTATCGACGAGGTGACGGTATTCGGCAGTTTTCCTGCCACCAACTTCTCCTTCATCCTTCCCTTCATTTGTTTTTTGGTGGTCTATGTCTATGGCTACCGTATTTCTACTGGTAAAGAATAAAGTATTATGTATATGATGTTTATGAAAAAAGTTCTATTTAGTTTTGTGTTATTATTGGTAGGGCTGTCTAATGCGAGAGCAGAGGCAGATCCCAATTTCTACATCTATCTCTGTTTCGGACAGTCTAACATGGAGGGCAATGCGACTCCAGAGCAGGTTGACAAGGACTATGTTGACCCTCGTTTCCAGATGTTGGCTTGTGTTGATTTTACTAACCCAAAGAGGACCATGGGTGAATGGTGTACAGCCTATCCGCCTATTGTAAGACCGGGCACAGGTCTGGGCATGGCCGACTATTTCGGCCGCACCATGGTTGCCAACCTGCCAGAGAATGTAAAGGTGGGAGTGGTCGATGTGGCTATTGGTGGAACCAAGATTGAGGGCTTTATCTCCGAGGAGGTCGACGCGTCAAGGAAAACAACCTGCGCCCAGGTATTTATATTAAGAACGGAAAGAAAGTAATTGTAAAATGAACCGTATTATGAAGAAAACTATATTATCAACGATTTTGCTGTGCCTGGGTTCTTTCGCGATGGCACAGCCTGCAGGTGGCTTCGGAGGATTCCAGGTACCTGAGGTGAAATTGGAAACATCCCAACAGTGGAAGGATGTGAATTATGCTGGTGACGATCAGGCTTTTCATACCTGTGACATCTATCTTCCCAAACAGGAACAGGAAAGCTATCCCGTCGTGATTCATATCTATGGCAGCGCCTGGTTCAGCAACAGCAGCAAGGGCATGGCCGATCTCGGCACCATCGTCAAGGCTCTGCTCGATGCGGGCTATGCTGTGGTTTGCCCTAACCACCGTTCCTCGATGGATGCCAAGTGGCCAGCACAGATTAATGATATCCGTGCCGTCATCCGTTTTGTGCGTGGTGAGGCTGCAAAGTATAAGTTCGACACCTCCTTCATCGCCACCAGCGGATTCTCTTCTGGCGGCCACCTCTCTTCGACGGCAGCCACCACCAGCGGCATGAAGACTGCTAAAGTGGGCACCGTGGAGATCGACCTCGAGGGCAGTCTTGGTGCCTATACCTCAGAGAGCAGCACGGTGAATGCCGCCTGCGACTGGTCTGGTCCTGTCGACCTTACTGCCATGGATTGCGGCGACCACATGCAGATGGGCGACAACTCGCCTGAGGATGTGCTGCTCAATTCCAAACTCGACAAGGAGCCTGACAAATACCTCAGCCTCAGTGCCACCAACTATGTCGACCCCGACGATCCTCCCATCATCATTTTCCATGGTGAGAAGGATAACGTGGTTCCCTGCTGTCAGGGCAAGAAGTTCTTCGAGCTGCTGAAGGCTGCCGGCGTGAAGACCGAAGCCACGTTCGTCCCAGAGGGTGGTCACGGCATGGGCATGTATAGTGAGGAGAACCTGCAGAAGATGGTCAGCTTCCTCAATGACGTTAGAACCAATAAGAAATAAGATATGAACAGACTGTCAGCATCATTTATCGCAGGCCTTGTCTGCCTCTCGGCTGTGGCTCAGGAGGCAGTATCGCCCAACGGCAAGATTAGTATGGCTCTAAAGGACAATGGCTATGTGATTAACTATCTGGATAAGGCTGTTCTGGATATTCCCGTTGTGGGATTCGACAGTCTCCAGTCTCAGGCCCTTACGTTCTCACAGCGTTTAAGTGCCGACTATCAGATGCTGGCAGGCAAACGTCTGCACTGCACTAATGAGGCCAACGAATATCGGGCGGATATCGGTAGTGGCCAGTGTTTGGTGATGAGGCTCTACAACGATGGTGTGGCTTTCCGCTATGAGTTGTCAGGGCTCAAGGAGGCTCTGCTGCCTCAGGAGCAGACCACCTATCTCATTCCTGAGGGAACAAAGCGCTGGATGCAGCAGTGGAGTGAGGCTTACGAAGGCTTCTTCCCCTTGACTACCACCTGTAAGGTTGAACCGGTACCCAGTTTCAGTGGTATCTTCAAGTCTGCCGAAGGTTATAATAACCGCTGGGGCTATCCTGTGCTCCTCGAACCTGTCGACGGGGTGTTTGCCCTGATTTCCGAGGCCAATATCGAGCGACGCCAGAGTGCCTCTTGTCTCTATAATGATGGAGAGCGTTTTCGCGTCGTGCCCGACAAGAACGATCTGGCCGTCAACGGCTTCTGGCATAGTCCTTGGCGCACGGTGATCATCGGCAGTTTGGCCGATGTGGTGGCTTCTACCCTGATTACCGATGTCAGCGAACCCTGCCAACTGGATGATACGAGTTGGATTCAGCCTGGTGTGGTGTCCTGGATCTATTGGGCTTACAACCATGGCTCCAACGATTACGCCATCATCCAGAAGTATGTGGATATGGCGGCCACTCTGAAGTTGCCTTATGTCCTGATCGATGCCGAGTGGGATGAGATGCAGGGCGGCAAGACCATTGAGGATGCCGTTGCCTATGCCAAGTCCAAAGGTGTCAAGCCGATGATATGGTATAACTCTTCCGTGGGGTGGGTAGACGGTGCCCCAGGACCGAAATATCGGCTGAACAAGCCCGAAGACCGTGAACGGGAGTTTGCCTGGTGCGAGCAGATCGGTGTGGCTGGTGTGAAGATCGATTTCTTCTCTGGCGATAACCAGATGAACATGGACTATTGCATCGACCTTCTGGAGAGTGCTGCCCGCCATCATCTGTTGGTGAACTTCCATGGTGCCCCCATTCCCCGTGGCTGGCAGCGCACTTATCCCCATCTGCTCTCTACCGAGGGCGTCTATGGCGCAGAGTGGTATAACAATGTGCCCACCTTTACGGCGCAGGCTGCGAGCCATAATGCTACGCTGCCTTTCACCCGTAACGTCATCGGCCCCATGGACTATACCCCTTGTGCCTTCAGCGACTCGCAGCATCCCCATATCACTTCGCTGGCCCATGAGCTGGCACTTACTGTACTCTTTGAGAGTGGTCTGCAGCATCTCGCCGATAAACCCGAGAGTTTTTTCGCCCAGCCACATGCTGTTCAGGATTTCCTGTCGCTGCTGCCAAACGTATGGGATGAGACGCGCTATCTGAGCGGCTATCCTGGAAAGGGTGTTGTCCTCGCCCGTCGCCATGGCAAGATGTGGTATGTGGCAGGCATCAACGGTCTTGACAAGCCTCAGACGCTTCGTTTCGACCTTGGCTTCATCAAGAGCGCCCACGGTGTCTGTTTTGCCGATGCTCCCGGCGGCAAATGGGCGCTCTCCGTTGTCGATAAACTCCCCGCAGCGATGGCTTGTCAGCCGCGTGGAGGCTTTGTACTTGTATTGGATATAAACCAAAAACACTGATGATAATGAAAAAGAATGTCTTATTAAGCTTGGTGGCTCTTGTGATGGGCTGTCTTGCTGTGAATGCACAGAAGAGTATCGTAATCCTCTATGAGAACGACGCCCATTGCGGCATCGACGGCTATACGAAGATGGCAGGACTGCGCGATGCCATCAACCAGTCTGATACGGCCTATGCAGCAGCCGTCTGCTGTGGCGACTTCCTGCAGGGCAACACCACGGGAGCCATCTCCAAGGGTCAGTACATCGCCGACATCCTGCGACTGATGGATTACCACGCTCTCACCCTTGGCAACCATGAGTTCGACTACGGTGTGCCCCGCATGAGAGCATTGCTCGAACAGGTAGGAACGCCTGTCGTATGTGCCAATCTCTATGAGGCTGGCGAGCAGCATCCTATGTTCGCACCCTACGTCATCCATCAGTATGGCGATAAGAAGGTGGCCTATGTCGGTGCCTGTACGCCTGAGACGATGATCCTCGAGGGCTATTCCTTCTACGATACCAACGGCATCCTGCTCTATGACCTGAAGCCGAAGACCTTCTACGAGCTGATCCAGCAGGCTGTGGATGCAGCCCGTGGCGAGGGAGCCGACTATGTGGTGCTGCTCTCCCATGTAGGCGAGACACCGCAGTCGATGGGATTCAGTTCCCACCGTCTTGTGAACAACACCCGTGGCATCGATGTCGTGCTCGATGGTCATTCCCATGAGATCTTCGAGGGCGTCAAGGTGAAGAACCTCGACGGCAAGGAGATCATCGTCACCCAGACAGGTACGCAGTTTGCCAATGTAGGTAAGCTCGTTATCACCCCCGACGGCCGCTTCATCACCCAGCTTGTCAAGAGCAAGGATATCCCTTACGCCAATGCGAAGGTGACTGCCGCCACCGACAGCATCCATCAGAAGGTGAAGGCCGTTACCTCTGAGGTGGTAGCCCATAGCGACTACACCCTTGTGGTGAGCGACGAGAACGACCAGTGGATTGTACGTGGCGAGGAGACGAATGCAGGCGATCTGGTGGCCGATGCCTACCGTTATGCCATGAAGGCTGAAATCGGCATGGAGAACGGTGGTGGCATCCGCAACGACATCAATGCAGGCGACATCACCTATGGCGACATTATCGGCATGCTGCCCTACGACAACACCCTGCGCCGCATCATGGTGAGTGCCGAGCAGCTACAGCTGATGCTCACCCGTTGCACTTCCCTCGTACCTGTGCTCGACGGCAACTTCCCGCAGGTCTCTGGTCTGCGCTTCACCGTCCACAGCAAGAGCCACACGGTCAGCGATATCGAGATCCTGCAAGCCGACGGCAGTTATGCGCCCATCGACATGCAGCGCACCTACAGTGTCGCTCTCACGAACTATAACCATGAGGGTGGAGGCTTCTTCGAGTGCTTCAAGAAATGCGTGGTGCTCCAAGAGAGCACGATGCGCTACTATGAGGCCCTTTCCGACTATCTGCGCACAGTCCTCGGCGGCACCACTGGTGCAACATACGCCCAGCCCCAAGGCCGCATCCGCATCGTAGAAGACTAGAAAAAACAGCTATGCCTTTATATCCTCTAAAAAGCGCAGCTCAGCCTCTAACATCTCCAGTTTCGGCATAGGGCAGCCAGCCTTGCGGGCTATCTCCAAGGGTCGGGTGTAGATATAGTATATTTCCATCCGACGGTGGAAGTCGTAGTCCAGTCGCATAGACGGTGAGTAAGGCGTCATCGCATCCGTGGTCTCTATCATCTTATCTACAAACGAGGCATCAAGGTTCTTCACGCCCAAGTGTTGGGCAGCTGTCACCACCTCCATCATCTGCTCACGAATCAGTTGTCTGGTCGATTTATTCTTCAGCAGCATGTCCGTCTGCGTGTGCAATGCCACCGTCATACCATTGAACGGCATGTTCCAAACAGCCTTTTTCCATCGTGCCTCATGATATTCCACGAGCCCCGTCTCGATACCAGCCCCACGGAACTCATCCACCACAGCCTGCATCAGCGCCTCGTCCCTGCATGAGAAGTTTGCCAGATTGATGCTGCCATAGCACTGATGGCTGACAAGTCCGGGCTTAGTCTTTGCAGAACAGATAAAAGCCAGTCCTGCCGCCAGTTGTACGCCAGGAAACATCTTCTGCACATCCTCCTCCACCCCGATACCGTTCTGTATCAGCACCACTAGCGTACGGGCATGGAGTAATGGTGGCAGTAAGGTTTGGAGTTTACTGTTATTGACAGATTTCAGACACACCAGCACCACGTCACAGGTCGGCATATCCTCCGCATACAGATAGGCATTCACATCCGTCAGATGGAACGATCCGTCGCAGGAATCAACCTGCAATCCGTGTTGTTTCACATATTCATAGTCGCTGCGCAACAGGAAATGCACCTCCTGTCCTGCACGAGCTAGTTTAGCTCCATAATATCCGCCAATGGCACCAGTGCCGATAACTCCGTATCTCATATTTATAACTACATGATTGATTGCGACCACAAAGTTACTACTTTTTGTTCACATATTCTTGATTATAACCTTTTTTTACTTCTCTCATCATGCATTTTCCGCCATTTATAGGATTATATCGACATCGGGTAGGTACTTTATGGAATTTTAGGGAAAAATAATAGGAAATATTTGTGCAATTGAAAAATTATGTGTTCTTTTGTATCTGAATATGCTAGAGGCCTTGAAAATGAATTATCCGATCGACAAACTTCATCTGTTGACGCTCCATGTCGGATTGGCCAATCACAATGGTGACTGGAACTGGAAAAACGTGCGCAGTCCGTTTGCCAGACTCTATTATGTGACTGAAGGGACTGCTCAGATCGAGATGTCATCCTGTGTGTACACACTGAAGCCCGACCACCTTTATTTTATTCCTGCCTATACCATTCATAGTTATATATGTGACTCGATATTCTCACATTATTATATACATATCTATGAGGATCAGCAGAGTGAGATGAGCATCCTCGATGAATGGGATTTTCCCGTGGAGGTTAGTGCCTGTAGTACGGATCTGGAACTGATAAAACGGCTTTGTTATATCAATCCTTTCCTGAAGCTGCCGCAGTCGGATCCTAATGCCTACGACAATCATCAGACACTGATCAATAACATTCAACTGAATCAGCGTAGGCCGTTTTGCGATAAGGTGGAGTCACGGGGAATCCTCTATATCCTGATGTCGAGGTTTATGGAATATGCCAAACCAAGGTCGGATGTGCGGGATGACCGGATACAGTTGTCGCTCACCTATATCCGCAAGAATATCGGCAGTCACTTCGATATTGACCAGTTAGCCAGCAGGGCCTGCATGTCGAAGGATCACTATATCCGTGTGTTCAAACATGAAACGGGCGAAACGCCCACTGCCTATATAACCAAGCGCAAACTGGAGAAGGCAGAACTGACATTGGTGACCACCAATCTGCCCGTTAAAAGTATTGCCGACTCATTGGGCTATGACGATTATTCTTATTTTAATCGTATCTTCAAGAAGAATTCAGGCATGACGCCGCTACAATACAGAGAAAGCCATTTTAAACTTTAGACCGATGATCAAGAAAAGATTCATATCTACGTATCTCTGCGCCCTCCTCCTGGCGATGGCGATGCAGGCGCAGCGCCCGGTGCCCAGCGAGAACCAGTTGCGCTGGCAGGACATGGAGATGTACGCATTCATCCATTACTCGCTGAACACCTATACAGATCAGGAGTGGGGCTTCGGCAATGAAGATCCCCAGCTGTTTAACCCTGAGAATCTTGACTGTCGGCAGTGGGCGCGTGTCTGTAAACAGGCAGGTATGCGTGGCATCATCTTCACCGCCAAGCATCATTGCGGGTTTTGCATGTGGCCCTCGGCTTATACGGACTATTCCGTGAAGAACTCGCCTTGGAAGAACGGCAAGGGCGATGTGGTGCGCGAACTGGCTGATGCCTGTCGCGAAGAAGGATTGGCGTTTGCCGTCTACCTCTCGCCGTGGGATCGCAATCATCCTGAATACGGGCGACCAGCATACGTCACCTATTTCCGCAACCAGTTGCGCGAGCTGCTCACCAACTACGGTGAGATCTTCGAGGTGTGGTTTGATGGTGCCAATGGTGGCGACGGTTGGTATGGCGGTGCCAATGAGACGCGAAAGATTGACCGCACGACTTACTACCAGTGGCCTGAGACATACAAGATGATCCGTGAGTTGCAGCCGAAGTGCCTTATCTGGAATGATGGCAGCGATCGTGGTGATTTGCGCTGGGTGGGCACCGAGGCAGGCAATGTGGGCGAGACGAACTGGAGTCTGCTTAACCACGACGGTGAAGTGCCCTACGAGATGTTGCACTATGGGGTGGAGGATGGCGACGTCTGGTGTCCGGGCGAGACAAACACAAGCATCCGCCCAGGCTGGTTCTATCATGAGACGGAGAATGAGCATGTGAAAAGCCTGTCGAAGTTGATGGACACCTATTATAAATCAGTGGGCCGCAACTCTACGCTGCTGCTGAACTTCCCCATCGCCCCTAATGGTCGCATCCACCCGAATGACAGTCTGCGTGGCATAGCCTTTAAGAAGATGATCGACGAGGTGTTTAAGGAGAATCTTGCTGAGCAGGCAGAGATCATCCGCGAAGGCAATACAACCATCATTGATTTCGGCAAACCAACGGCATTTAACCGTTTCCTGGCTGAAGAAGCTATCGCCAAAGGGCAGCGTGTTAAGAAGTTCTCGCTCGAAGCGCTTGTCGGTGGTAAATGGCAGCAGTTGAAGGATGCACTCGTGGATAAAGGTGACGGCCTGACCACCATCGGTCATCGCCGCATCATCTGTTTCCCTACCGTGACGGCTACGAAACTGCGCTTCACCATCACCGATTACAAAGACGTGCCCATTATCCAGAAACTAGGTCTCTATCTGGCTCCTGAGCTCACCGCCGACATCCCCGATTCCGGTGAGAAGAAATCGAGCAGCCTGCACATCTTCTTCAGCAGTCCCACACAGATGATGATGGACTGGGATGCGGAACAGACCATCAGCGAGTTCCGCTACCTGCCGCCACAAGAATCAAAAGAGGGCACGGTGACCCATTATACCCTTTGGGCATCCACCGACTGGTCGAATTGGACAAAACTGGCATCTGGCGAGTTCTCGAACATCGTGAACAATCCCATCTGGCAGAAGATCAGGTTTCAGCCCGTCAAGGCAAGAGTCTTGAAACTCGATGCCGACCGTCTGGCTTCAGGCGAGCGCATGGGCTACGGAGATATAGAAGTAGTAACAGAATAAACGTATAAGATATATGATGAGATATTTACTGACTATCGTGATGACGCTGTCTGTGCTGACGGGAATGGCACAGACAGAACAGTTCTGCATTGCCAAGAGTGGCAAGACGGCAACAATCGTTGTGGATGTGGATGACTGGAAAGGTGTCTTGATGGCTGCCCGCAACCTGGGCGATGATGTGCGGAAGGTAACGGGTGTTTCTTCGCAGGTGAACATGCAGTCACCTACTTCCGCTGGTCTGCTGCCCCATGAGCGCCAGAATCTCAAGGCGTCCATCCTCGTAGGTACCATCGGCAAAAGCCGTATCATCGACGAACTCATCAAACAGCGAAAGATAGATGTGCGTCAGGTTAAAGGACAGTGGGAATCGTATCTGATCGACGTGGTTGACGGCAATCTCGTCATTGCGGGCAGCGACAAGCGTGGCACCATCTATGGCATCTACGACCTCTCTGAGCGTATCGGGGTGTCGCCTTGGTATTGGATGGCAGATGCGCCTGTGAAGCATCAGGACGAACTGTATTATGATGGCGGGCGATTCGTCCAGCCATCGCCTAAGGTGAAGTATCGTGGCCTTTTCATTAATGACGAGTGGCCCTCGTTTGGCACGTGGTGTACCAACCACTTTGGGGGTGTGAACGCAAAGGCTTACGAACATATCTTTGAGTTGCTCCTGCGCCTGAAGGCCAACTATTTCTGGCCTGCCATGTGGGCAACGGCCTTCAATGAGGATGATCCCGAGAGCCCGCGACTGGCCGACGAGATGGGTATCGTGATGGGCACCAGTCACCATGAGCCGATGATGCGCTCCCATCAGGAGTATCTGCACCGCAAACAACAGGTGGGTCCGTGGGACTATGCGTCGAATAAAGCGCGCATCGACCAGTTCTTCCGTGAAGGTATGGAGCGCAATAAGGCTTACGACAACCTCGTGACGATCGGCATGCGTGGCGATGGTGACGTGGCGATGGGGAAGGGCGACGACCAAGAGAACATGAGGACATTGGGAAGCGTCATCGACGGCCAGCGCCAGATTATCAACGACATCTACGGACGTCCCGATGCCGTGCCTCAGCTCTGGGCCATCTTTACGGAAGTGCAGCGCTACTACGATGCGGGGTTCACCGTGCCAGATGATGTCACGCTGCTGCTCTGCGACAACAACTGGGGCTATATCCGCCGTAAAGGGCGCGACTTTGAACGAAAGCGCAAGGGAGGTCTGGGACTCTACTACCACATCGATATGAATGGCGGTCCTTGGAACGACCGTTGGATCAATACGACCACTGTACCTAAACTGCGTGAGCAGTTGAATCTTGCCTACAAGAGTGGTATCGACCGCATCTGGATTATCAACGTGGGTGACTTGAAACCCAAGGAGATGCCCATCGACTTCATCATGCACTATGCCTGGAACCCTGATGCCATTCAGGCAGGCGACGAGCAGGCATGGCTTGAGCGATGGACACGTAGTATCTTTGGCGAAGCATTTGCTAGGGAGACGGCAGATATCATCGCCAAATACTCAAAGTATAATCTCTGGCGTAAGCCCGAAGCCCAGGTGCCAGGCATCTACAACTACGAGGAGATGCTTCACGTGAGCAACCTCTGGCAGTCGCTTGTGTCACGCTGCGAGGCGCTGAAAGCGCAGATTCCCGTTGAGGCTCAAGACGCTTTCTATCAGTTGGTCTATTACCCGACGGTAGCTAGTGCCGGCGTGGCGCATATCTACAATGCGGCTACTGTTGGTGATAGTGTTACCATCTGTCATCTCATGGCGCAAGACCAGCGGCTCACCGATTATTACAATAAAGTGATGGCTGGCGGCAAGTGGGATGGTATGATGCTCGACAACCATATCGGCTATACCAAATGGTCGATACCTGATAAGAACTACCATCCGATGACACTTGGCTATAAGGTTCATCACGACCTGAATGCCTCAAAGGATACAAAGGAATACTCGATTGCTGCCTGTGACTATACTCAGAAAAGCGATGGGTGGCTGTTCCTGCCTGATCTGGGGCGTGGCAAGGGCTGCATGGGTGCCAAGGATGTGATGAAGGAATATAAGGAGGGCGATGGCCCTGTGCTGGAATACGAGGTGGAACTGACTGACGAAGGGCATGTGGCCATCGGCATTCTGCCCACACAGGATATTCTGCCTGCCCGTGGACTGCGCCTTGGTGTGCAGATCGACGGCCTGCCCATGCAGGTGATTGATGCCCGTCGTGGACTGGTAGATACCTTTATGGAATATACGCCACAGAATCTGGCGGTATCGAAAGTCTTGAAGCCCCTGCCGCCGCGTAGCCATCTCTCTTTGAGCGGCTATGTGGATGGCCGGCAGCTGCAGCGCCGTGATGAGGTCTTTGATAACATCCGGTGGCTTGATGCCAGCTTCCAGGCAACTCCCGGCAAGCATACGCTGAAGCTCATCATGATAGACCCCGAGGTTGTCATAGAGCAGATTGTCGTCAATCCCGATAACAGTCGCTACAGTTACTTTGGAGCACCAGAAAGAAAAAACATTAGATAAATGAATATGAAAAAAGCATTAGTTGCATTGGTTTCGGCCTTTTGGGCCTGTTCAGGTGCATTCGCACAGGCAAACCAACTCTTCGATGAGGGCTGGCAGTTTACGAACAACGGAAAGACCATTAGTGTGGATCTGCCTCACGACTGGGACATCTTTACGGCCCCAGATCCTGAGAAAGGTGCTACTGGCACGGGTGGTGGCTGGTATGCCGCAGGTAAGGGCGAGTATCGCAAAAGCTTCAAGACACCCGTCGGCGAACTGGTAAAGCTCCACTTCGAGGGTGTCTATCAGAAGGCCGAAGTCTTCGTCAATGGTCAGAAGGCCGGGCAGCACGCATATGGCTACACCCCCTTCACCGTCGACGTGACACCTCTCCTGTATCGCGACAAGCGCATGAACGAGGTGGTGGTAAAAGTAAACAACAGCGAGCAGCCAAACTGCCGCTGGTATTCTGGTTCGGGTATTTACCGTCATGTATGGCTGCAGACGATGCCTGCCCTGCATATCGCAGAGAACGGTGTGTTTGTCACTACGCCTGAGGTGAAGGGCGACAAGGCTGTTGTCCAGGTGGAAGTAACGGTAGAGAACGAATCCGATCAGGACAGAAACGCTACGGTGGCTGTGGGTAATGGCCAGCTGATGGTCAGTGTGCCTGCCAGACAGACGAAGAATGTTTCCACCTCATTTGTGGTGAATAATCCGCATCTCTGGTCGCCTGATGATCCTTATCGCTACGAGGTGAAGGCAGAACTTAGGGAGGCAGGCAAGACCATCGGCCAGCAGACTGCCCACTATGGCATCCGCTCGTACTCGTTTGATACGGAACGTGGTTTCGTGCTCAACGGCAAACCCGTGCTCCTGAATGGTAGCTGTGTGCATCACGACGACGGTTTGCTGGGAGCCATGGCCTTCGATGCGGCAGAGATCCGCAAGGTCAGGCTGATGAAGGAAGCAGGCTTCAACCTCATCCGTACATCCCACAACCCCACCACCAGAGCCTTCCTCGATGCCTGCGACTCGATAGGCATGCTTGTCATCGACGAGGCTTTCGACGGCTGGCGCACGCAGAAGAACCCCTACGACTACTCCACCCTCATCGACTCCTGCTATCGTGAGGATATCCACGCCATGGTGCTGCGTGATCGCAACCACCCCAGCATCATCTGCTGGAGTATTGGCAACGAGGTAATAGAACGTAAAGAGATCCGCGTGGTACATACTGCAAGACTGTTGAAACAAGCTATCCTGGAGTGTGATAGGACACGTCCTGTAACAGAAGCCCTCTGTGCCTGGGACAGTGACTGGGAGATCTACGACCCCCACTTCGAAGTGCTCGACATCGGTGGCTATAACTATATGATCTTCAAGCACGCCAGTGACCATCAGCGTGTTCCCCAACGTGTGATGTGGCAGACGGAGAGTTTCCCCCGTGATGCCTTTAGGAACTGGGCTACGGTGAACGATAATCCCTATGTCGTTGGTGATATGGTGTGGACGGGTCTCGACTACCTGGGCGAGTCAGGTATCGGTCGTTACTATTACGAGGGTGAGCGCCCGGGCGAGAGCTATGTGGAGGGTGGACAGCCTGACTGGCATGGTGCCTGCTGCGGCGATGTGGATATCACTGGCAGGCGCAAGCCTATCAGTTACTACCGTTCGATGCTCTGGAATGATAATACCAACCTTTATATGGCTGTGAAAGAGCCCGATGGCTATCATGGCAAGATCTTTGAGACATCCTGGAGCGTATGGCCCACATGGGAAAGCTGGAACTGGGCTGGCTGGGAAGGCAAGCCAATCGATGTGGAGGTCTATACGAAGTTGCCTGAGGTAAAACTCTATCTGAACGACAAGCTCGTGGATACAAAGACCGTCGATCGCTCTACTGAGTTTAAGGCTGTATTCACGCTTCCCTACGAGGCAGGAACCCTTCGTGCTGAGGCTGGTGGCAAGAGTGTCACGTTGGCTACAGCTGGTGAGCCTGCACGACTGCGCCTCACTGCCGATCGTCAGGTCATCACGGCCGATGGTCAGGACTTGGCCTATATCGCCGTCGAGGTGCTCGATAGCGAGGGGCGCCTCTGTCCAGATGCAGCTATCCCCTGCGAGGCTATCGTCAAAGGTCAGGGCCAGTTGCTCTCTTTCGCCTCTGCCGACCTCAAGGATCGCGAGCCTTACACGTCGCCGAGAGTGACCACGTGGAAAGGTCGTGCCATGCTTGTTGTGCGTAGCAGCAAAGCCAAGGGCAAGGCTCTGGTGACCATCAAGAGCGTCCTGCCTGCTGCAACCCTTACGATTCAGTCTAAATAACCCTCTGAAAAATGAAAAGAGCCGTCGTCATATTAACTTCGCTGTTGGCCTTACAGGCATATGGCCAGACCCATGATTGGGAGAATCCTGCCGTGCTGGGCATCCATAAACTGCCTTACCACGCAACCCTACAACTGCCGTCGCGTGAGAAGGAATGTAAGGAGATTGTAAGTCTTGACGGGCAATGGCTCTTTCATTGGAGTCCGACGCCAGAATCACGTCCTGCTGACTTCTATCGTGAGGATTACGACGTGAGCCAGTGGGGCAGGATTACGGTGCCCGGCAATTGGCAGACACAAGGCTACGGCACCCCCATCTATACCAATATCGAATACCCCTTCGTGCGTAATCGCCCCAGTGTCACCACAGAGCCGCCCAAGGACTGGACGGCTTATGAAAACCGCAATCCGGTAGGCTCGTATGTGACGTTTGTGGATGTGACGGAAGAGATGCTCCGGCAGCATCTGATCCTCCACTTCGGAGGTGTCCACTCGGCGATGTATCTTTGGGTCAACGGACGGCAGGTAGGCTACAGCCAGAACTCGATGACACCCGCAGAGTTTGATGTAACGAAGTACATGCGTGCAGGGAAGAACAAGCTCGCTGTGGAGGTGTATCGTTGGAGCGACGGCAGCTATCTGGAGGATCAGGATATGTGGCGTCTCTCAGGCATCTATCGCCCCGTACAACTATGGGTGAGGCCATTGGTGCATATCAGCGACTATCAGGTGACGGCTGTGCCCAATGGCGATTACTCACAGGCTGACGTGAAAGCCGACATCAGTCTTTGTAATGTTGGCGACAAGGCCGTCAATGGTCTGCAAGCCGTGTTGAAGATCAACCGTCACAATATCAAGACCGCTGTCAAGTCCCTGTCTGTTGGCGATACGACGACAATCTGCTTGCATGAGATCATCGACAAGCCCCAGCTGTGGTCTGCCGAGAAGCCTTGTCTCTATCCTTTCAGTGTGGAACTGCTCGACGAGAAAGACACCGTCATCGAGCATTTCGACTACCACCTTGGTGTGAAGAAGGTGGAGGTCGTCGGCGAGGTCTTCAAGATCAACGGCAAGAACGTGAAGCTGCGTGGTGTGAATCGTCATGACCATCATCCAAAGACAGGCCGCTATGTCGATGATGCCACCTACGAGGAGGATATCCGCCTGATGAAGCAGGCCAACATCAACTTCCTGCGCACCTCGCACTATCCTGACCGCGAATACCTCTATGAGCTTTGCGACCGTTGGGGCATCTATGTGATGGATGAGGCCAACCATGAGACGCATGGCTATGGCTATGCCAACGAGGAGATGGGCGAGGATCTCGCCT
>Ga0247611_10000195_pt1 | contig 125502 bp, 108 predicted proteins | sample 177DNAGHGhighgp2_FD_192422 | JGI IMG/M metagenome (GOLD analysis project Ga0247611, IMG submission 192422) | Sheep rumen microbial communities from Palmerston North, Manawatu-Wanganui, New Zealand - 1770 DNA GHGhigh gp2 | ecosystem: Host-associated > Mammals > Digestive system > Stomach >...
TAAAAATATAATATTTTCGCCCCCCCCCCCCGATAATGAGGAGAGACGAAAGTTATTTTTAATTGTTTCTTATAGTTAATGCTTTTATAGCACCAGCTGAAGGATTCTTATTGGTTGATCTTGGTAATACTTGCATCTTAGTAACTTCGATTTTGCTAATTTTATTAGTTTTTTCAGAAGTCTTATTTTCTGTAGTATTACAATGACAAATTCGTTTTTTATTGTCCATTTATATATTCCTCGAAGAATCTAATGGTTACAACTTCATTATTGTCAGGATCATTCTTATCAGTTAAAATGATCTGACGCGGATTGTTTTTCACATCATCAAGTTTCAACCATAAAGTGAGAGTGTTCTCACCTTCATCAGCATCAAGTACTTCTGGTGTAAGTTCTGTATCGACTCCCCAAATAAGTCCACGACTAAGAGATTCGGGAGTAAATACGAAATCAAGAGCAAACCATTCATGAACACCGTCCTGCTGATTAGGATTAGTTGACAGCCAGCTATCAAGCTCATCATAACCTGCATAAAGATCAATGTATTTTTTACCATTTTCGATTTTTGTTTGGATATATACTTTACTCTGGTTAGCAGTTTGATCTTTAGGTTCAGCATCGGCACTATTACCGTAAGCGCCTGTTCCAGCATGTACAGAATCAATAAACTTCGTTTCCCATACTTCAGGTTCTTTTATAACCTTAAATACAGGATAAAGAGTAATATCTCCACCAGTAAGCAATACATCATCTAATTCAATAGGATTACTTACAATTTCATCCTCTTTATTAGGCATAGAAGTTATCCATCCAAGAAGTTTGGTCTTTTTATCATGATACATTCGCTCATTGTTGTCATCGATATCAAGTTCTCTTCTCGAAATCAAAGAATCAGCAGTATGAGCATCATTGTTTGTTAAAGGATAACAATAGGAAACATTTCTACCGTACTCGTCTATTTTAACAACGTCTGCGTCTTCTCCATCTTCATACAAATAAGCAGTTTTGCTGAAACGTACTGTTCCGCAAATGCTATTGCTTAATCGAGTTACATCAACTGGTTCATAAGGACTGCTAGCTGAAATAACATGGGGATTACAGATTACATCGACTACTTTCAACAGTCTGCTAGTATCAGGTTCATAATCATGTACTACCTGAGGGAGACCCTTCCAGAAATAGAATTTGTATTTTCCGATTTCATTAAGTGCTTTCTCGAAATCACATTTGCAATCTTCTCCATAGTTCTTAGGAGAATCTGAAATAAGAACACTGTATGAAGAAGCAAAAGGTGTTTCACTTATAGTGATGTATGGAGCACGAAGCATCTTTTTCTTAGTAGTAAGATTAAATACCTCAAGAATGTCATAAATAGAATAAATGCAGAATACTGAAGATTGATCTTTTGTTTCAGAATATCCGTTTTTATTGTAAATATGAGCAATATATAATGGTCCATAATTGCTGAAATTAATGAGACGTTTTACTCCGTCTTCATCATAAATAAGATCAGCAAACATGTATAAAGCCGGAGTCATTTCAAACTCTGGTGTGAGCTTTACAGGAGCAGATTTGATAGCATCATTAACTGTTTTGAGGATAGCATCTATTACTGACTCGCCAAAAACTCGCTTCATTATATGTATTTCTTGGGTAATAATTGTTGTATTTGTATCCATGATTTACCTCTTTTAATTTAATAAGGGATTTCATTTTAATGTCATGGAAAACATTTTATTGAAGGAGTTTTATATGGGAAAGATAACTGAAACTATTAAAGAAACTGGTAAAACTTGGATTAAGAAGTTTGGAAGCATCCTGTTGACTATAGGAGTTGCTATTTTAACTGTGTTTACTTTAGGTAGAATTAATGATATTATCAAGAAGCACGACACAAAGAAAAAAGAAAAACTCGAAGATAATGTCGATGACGTTAAAGACGCAGTAAATAAAATCAATGAAGAATCAAAAGAAACAATAACAAAAGTAAAAGAAATTAAAGAATCTGTTAAAACTAATGCTAAAAAAGCTAAATCTGAAAATAACGATTATGTTTCTAAACAGACTGAAATTGTTGAAAAAGCCGGGTTTGTGAAGAAACAGAAGAAATAAAATAGGAGATCTTAAATGAATTTCTTATCTATACTAGAATATCTTAAGACTCTTGATAATTTCAATAAATATCATCCTATTATTTGTGTAGGATGTCATGAAATATTTGAAGAGTATTACGATTATTATATAATCGACGGAATAGTATATATTGTAGCAATCACTTCTTCTGATATAGGAAGCGGAGGTTACAAAACTATTTCGATGATCGATCCGTCTAATATAACTAACGTTTATATTGACGACGCTATGAATGCAGATCTTAGTGCTATAGAATCTGCTAAGAAAGATGCTAGCAATGGAGACTTCAAGTCTAAAGTTGCAACGTTCTTGAATGGATGTATTAGTAACCCTAATAATTTCAATCTCCCTTATTCTAAAGCAAGATTCCTGGTTGGTGACGAATCTATTAGAGTTCATGAAGACGGAATAGCCGTTAATGGAGATCTTGTGTCTTTTGATATTAGTGAAGTAAGTCTTGGTGCTATTGTAGGTAAACCCGGTAATCCTATGTATAGTGATTATCGTCTGTTTACTAACTTAGATAAATTTCAGGTTATTACTATTCCGTTTGAAGATTTGATTTATTCTCCTATGGCAGGTTTTGTTACAGAAGAACTTAAGACTCTTTGTAACACCTTCAGAGAAACTCACTTTGGAAAATGGGGTAACGGAGTGCCACCTTATAATAGAGGTGAATATGCTAAAGGTGATCGTGTTTGGCTTGATGTTCAGGTTGTAAGTAAATCTGGAAATGCTGCTAATGAAAAACCAGAAAAAAGAATGTGGTTTGTATCTTTAGCTAACAAAAACCCAGATATTCCTTTAAGCAAAAGTGCTAAAGCTAATGGAAGTTGGGCAGAATATGATCCTGAAACAAATACGTTAATCGTTGAAAAACCTGGAGAATAAGGAGTTTATTATGGCTGTACAAACACATATAACTCTTAGTGATGATTTATTACGAAACGTTCAGACAGGTTCAGTAAAGATAAACGGAGATGTATTATCGTTCAATGAAGTTATAGCTAGGCATATTGCTCCTTTTCAAATGGGAAATAATAATTTTCGAAGAGGAATGTGTTTAGTTGTAGCTGCTAAAGAAGAATTATCTGCTGTAAGAATTCCATTAAATTCTGAAACAAAAAACAAATATACTGTTGATAAATACAGTAGTTTGGAAGAAGTGTTAACAGAAGTTACTAAAAGTGAATAAAAAAAGAACTGGCGGTTAATACCGCCAGTTTCTTAGTTTTGTCTAGCTATTAGCCAAGACATTTTTCAACAGCTTTAATAGCAGATTCTTTTGAATTGAATACTGCCAAGAACTTAGCTGCGTGGATGAACGAGCATCCTTTAACTTCTTCCTGTTTTATAGAGATAGGATAAAGTTTAGAATCTACTGAATTGAGGTTCCAGCATCCTTTATCTCGGTTGCTTTCATTAATGGTATACTTGATATGTGTACCAATAAAGTTAGCAGCAGGAATGAACTGATCAAGGATTACATAATCTGTAGAAGTTGCGTCGGCGATGAGTTTAGCCCTTTGTATATCATTGCCGTGTTTAACAGCAAATTCAATGATAGGTTTAAACTCAATCATTTTGCAAAGCTCTTCATATGTGTTATCCAGAAGATCAGAGTTGTTTGTGCTAGGCACATAACACTTTATTAAGAACGACAGTGTATTTGGGAATTCCTGCTGACCAAAGTTGTCAGTTCTATCCATGTTCTGGATAAATGATTCATCCAAATACTTTGCAGCAATAGCCGCTGCTGCTTCATCGATTGCTCCAAACATAAGACAAACTTCTTCACCAATGTATGCCCACAATCTTCCGAGAGCTGCATATTTTGATGTAGGTTTGTCTTCGTTTCTTAATGGACAATCTGGCTGGTGATGATCAAATCTTCCTTTATTGATGTCGAATACCAGAGCATTTTCATCAGTGATACCGTGATCGCGAAGATACTGGTCTGTTACTCTGCGTATAGTCAAAGATTTATTTTCAAGTTTGTAATACTCTGTTTCTTTGAAAACGCATCTTAGTAAAGATCCACTCAATAATTCATCAGGATGAATTGTCCCAGCGTGTGTGTAAGCAGTGAAGCTATTCTCAGCAATGAGATCCATAATTTCTTTAATTCTTTTGTTAGCCATAGTTCTAACCTCCAAAATAGTAATATATACGTCACAAGATATAGAAAATAAAATTACTTAAAACTACTTTATGAGGTTTAATATGACAATATTTGGTGAAATAATAGGTGTTATTATAATCAGTTTAACTATATTCTTTTGTGTATTAGGAATAAAAAAACTGCATAATAAACACGTCAGTAAATTGATAGAACAGTCTAAAAGGAAAGATCCAATAACTTTTGATCCTGAAAGGCTACATAATGCTTTAGACAATATTATTAAAAACCAGTTTACTAAAAATGAATTCTATGAGTATGAGAAATATGTAGAAGATCGTCAAGATGAATATGCTAAAAGATTCATAGCAGTTTTTTTATATAATATTCAGAAGGCTTTAGAAAACAAAGACATCGTATATTGTGACGGTATATATAAAATTTTCTTAAAACCTTTTTATTGCTCAAATGGGTTTGATTTAAGCAAGTCATTTGAAGAAATAATACATGAAAACGAAAAACACAATTTAAGGAGTGTTTATCGACAGGAATATTTTAATGTAACGACTTGGAGAGATCGATATATTAATTATAACAACTGGAACTCTGAAACTATAAAATATGTATCTGATGAATTGTGGAATAAATATAATATTCATATCTTAAATGTGAATGATTTTGAAATTGATTTTGTTAGAAGATCTGAATACAATAATTTGTGTCCAGATCTTCAAGAAACGTTACACTATAATGATCCAGAACGATTCCCTGAAGTTGTTAAAGGATTTTTGGTAACAATATGGAAACAAACCGAATCGGATGGAAATGTGTTAGCTAAAGTTAAACGTGTTTTTTATGATAATAAAGAGTTTGCTGAAGCTTATCCTAATGGCATTTATCCTGAATACTCAATAGTTGAAAAGGTGTATGGAAATCAACGTGTGTTAATACACCATTATAAAGATCTTAGCCCTAAAGGAGAATATAGAGAAAATGATGGAAATTAGATGCGAAGTAACAGAATATATGGATAAGTTTAGAGATCCTAAACAAATTCCTAAATCAAAGTTTGACTGGTGTAAAACTTATATCATGTCGAAAAAATACGACGGCGAAATTAAACCTGAAAAAGGAGAATACACTAGCGAAAAAGATTTTGAAAAATTTTATTTCTGGTGGGTGAGAATTCCTGGATACACGTGCGCGAACATCGTATTCAATAAGAGCGACGATACAGTTGCTGAAATTCTTCTTACTAGACGCGGTGGAGCCTTTGCTGATAGTGGGGATGAAACTATGTATTTAAACCCAGACAAGTTACAGAAAGAGCTTAATGAAAAGTTCGTCGGTAAGAAACTTGATTGGTGGTTAGCAGAATAAAAGAAAGGAGTTATTAAATGATTGAAATCATTAATACAGAAGTATTTGGCTTGGAAAGAGCAATTAATGCTATTTCAAATTCATTCACAGTAGGTGAGATCGATACAACAGGTCCTATTAGTGCTAGGAAAGAAAGTATAGCGGCTTCTCTTGGAAACAATTTGGATCCACATCAGTCTCATGACGCATATCTTAAAGGAATCATCGTTCAGTTTGATATCAAATATCCACAGTATTGGACACCTGAATTCCAGCGATATCATTTTGCTGATATTATCATGAGTCAGAGTACAATGCATGCCTTGACTAAAATGCTCAAGAGCAATTATGATCCTTTTAACAAATATACTTCAGAAGAAAGTAAAGAAATCGTTGAACGATTAGCCGCAAAGTATGAAAATGATCCTACGTATGAAAACTTTGTAGAACTCAGATCTAATCTTCCTGCCGGATTCGAAATGTATGAAACTGTTACAACTAATTATCTTCAGCTTAAAACTATTTGGATCCAGAGACATAATCATAAACTTAAGGAAGATTGGGGAACATTCTGTACCTGGATCGAGAATCTTCCTAGATTCAAAGAACTGTGTCTTACTAAGCTTCTTGCAGAAGAAGAACTGAAGGCTAATACAGCAAAGTATGATCCTAGAGATATCAAAGGGTATAAAGAATATGATCATGCTCCAACAAAGCTTGCAGTTATGGAAGCTTATGCAGATTATATTAAAGGTAAAATGAAGTTCGACTACTATATGAACAATCATTATAAACCTTTAGAAGATCTTCTGTCTGGTAAATAAGCTTAAATCTCTCCCTATAAAAGGGAGAGATTGTTTTCAACCACTACAACCACCAACTAAGCAAGTTCCTAAACATGTTCCAATACAGCGTATAACAAAACAACCAGAATTAGAACATGTTGCACCATCGATACATGTAGTCCCGCAATAGGAATGACATCCACTACAAAATACTAAACATAAACTAGTGCAACTGTTAAGACATACATCATTCCCACAATTAGAAACACAACTTCCTTTATGGTTTAAAACAAACTTTTAAACTTTATTATGAGGTGTGTATTATGATTATTTCAATTGAGTCTTCTGGCTTACAAATACAAATAGAAGATGATAAAAATATAACTCTTCCAGCAGCTGGTATGCAAGCCAAGCACGGTAGTATCTTTGAAATAGCCGAAGCTTCGGATGCTTGGGTATCTGCTGATTATCATTTTGGTAAATGGCTTCGTAAAGAAGGTGAAGAAGCAGATAAACTGAAAGCTGAAGAAGAAAAAATAATAGAACTTCATAACGCTAAAGTAGGAAAAGATGATATCTTCTTATTCCTCGGAGATATAGCAGAATCTGAATTTGGTGACGAATTCAGACCAGACGCTATGGATTATGTTGTAAAACAAGTACAACGTCTCAACGGTAGAAAGATATTGCTTACTGGTAATAACGATACTTGTGATAATGCTTTCTATAAGAAATGTGGATTCGAAGATATATTCCGTAGAGATAGAATTGTTACAGACAAACATGTATTCTCACATTTCCCTGTAAATATGAGAGATGGTACTAGAATTAACCAGCACGGACATTTGCATGGTTCTTTCGTGTATTACGAATGTGACCCAGAGAATCACATAGATGCTTATTGGAAGCTTTGGAATGGTCCTATGAGAATAAGTGAACTGGATAATCTTTATAAAGAAGGTAAATATAAAGGTCACTTGGAAGTAAGTACTAAGTCTGAAGGAAATGATGTCACTTTGTAAAAAAGAAAGCCGTTATCCAATTTATACTATATGAGACTTTCTTGTTAAAATATTAAACTATGTGTAACATTTTTATGCTACAGGATAAGAGTTTAATAATTTCTTAGTTTCTATTATTCGAGAAACTTTTTCCTTTTCAGGAATTTTGTTAGAGTTAGAAATAGCTCTGACATATGATCTTAGAAGCAGATCATTTAAAGATAATTTTATTAAATCATCTTTCATAGACTCACCTCCTTGTAGCGTAAAACTTTGAGAGGACCGCAGCAACGGTCCTCTCTTTTTGTTTATTACTACTTAGATTTGGTTTCATACTAAGCTACTCTACCCATTGATTTAAGACAACGCTCCATTTCGCGTTTAAGACTATCTCTTTCCGAATCAGATAAGTTGTCTTTGGCAACCATTTCGCGACAGCGTTTAACTTTTGCCATCTCAGCGATAGATTTTCTGTAGCTATTGTATAAATAAATTTTTTCGTTTTCCATAATTCTTTTCTCCTATTTTATGGTATAAACTTTTTGGGATGAATTTAAGCAGCCAGTTCAGTGAAGACTGGTACAGATCTTAAATATTTAGTAATACTAGTAACTGAATATGAGTAGTAATTTGTACAATTATTAACGTCATAAACATTTACGTCTCGTACAATAATGTGATATTTGCTTATTGGTACAACGACCATTCCAGCATAGTATTTTATCATATTATTGATCTCTTTTTCAGAGATAGTGTTCTTTGTGATTATAGATATGATCATTTTTAAACCTCCTCAAGTTATAATTTGATTTATCTATTTGGGTTATATCTTCGTCTATATTCACTATTATAATATGAACGTGAAAGACTATGTTGCTTGAAAAAATTAAGATTAAAACAATAATATGATCTAAATATAATAAAATTGGAGGCTTTTATGGCTAATAAAAATACCGAATTGACGTCTATGATCATCCAAAGACGCGTTTTGGGCACTCTTTGCGCACTTTTAGCACCATGTTCTTTACTGTTTGGTTTGATTGGTTGGAAACACAATCTTCCTGGATGGTACATGTCTATCAGTTCTACATACTATGCTAATTCGAAAATGTTCATGATAGGATTACTGTGTGCTACATCTATTTTCTTCTTCGCTTACAAAGGTTACGATTGGAAAGACAGAGTTTGCTCTTTAATTCAAGCCATTGCTGCTATCGGAATTGTTATTTTTCCTTGTGCAACTCCTGGTATTCCTGAACATGTGGGTTTATTCTGTTTAACAGTTCATACAAGTAATATCATTCATTGTATTATGGCTGCTATACTGTTTTTGGCATTTGATTTTAACATTTTATTCTTGTTTACTTTAGGAAATGGTGAACCTACTGAACGAAAGAAGTTAAGAAATAAGATTTATTATATTTGCGGCGGAATTATATTTGTATTTATGGTATTACAAGGATTTCATTCACAGGTATCTAAAATCCTTCCTGCTTGGTTCCCGTTAACTTGGTTTAACGAGTTCATGATGCTTGAGCCTTTTGCGTTTGCATATATTGTTAAATCGGCTGCTATAGGTAGATTTAATGATATTACAATTTCAAGTACAAAGATTTAAAAGAAAAAAGAACCGTCCTTAATTGGACGGTTCTAATTTATACATTCCCTATCAATTAGAGAACTATAGCAGCGGCTGAAGCAGTTTGTTTAACTCTAACTACTATTTTCTTTTTAGGTGTAATTATTGGTTTCTTTCTAACAATTACAACCTTTTTGACCAGTTTTGGTTGTTCAGCAAGTTTAACCTTCTGTTCTTCTTTGAGCTGTCTGATTTTATCATTATACAACTCAATATCAAGAGCATCAGCCTCAACTACTTTTACAGAATCTTTGTTAGTGAAAACTTTTCTACCAGCAGCCATAAATACTATTTGCTTAGTAACATTTTCACTAGTTTCGTAAACACGCTTAAGATAGCGACATTCAATAGGACCGTAATAAATACAAGGTGTGTGATAATGATTGTCAGCTACGATAATCCATTCATCTCCCCAACCAGCTTTAAGATCAGTTTTGTTTCTAATCTTATCGATCCATTGAACTTTTACTACGATAATTCCTGATTCTGTGTTGAATCTGCGAATAACCTTTCCGATCAAGATATGATCAGCCATTTCAGTGTACATTTCCATCATATGTACCCCTCCTAAATATTTTTTATTTAGGTCCCACCCTTATGCTTAGCACTGTAGAATAGTAACCCTTTCTCTATTAATAGAATATGTACGTCGAGACACTTGTTGTGTAAAAAACACATTTTTTGACATCATAATGATTTCGAACAAATGTATTGTGGAGGCTATTATGTCCGAAACAAAGAAATATATATCAATTCCTACTATAGACGACTGTAAATTGCCTAATTCACTTATTCGTAAGTGTAGAGAGGTATATAGCCAATATGGTAAGTGGAAATTGTATGATCTTCTTAACGCGGATCTTAATAATCATACTCTTTATAATAAAGAACAACGAGATAGATTTAAGAATATCGAATTAACTAGAAGATATCTTTATCTTTACAGAAAAGCCATGGCTGAAACACTCAGCTTTGCTTATAATGTAGATCAGACAGATCTTTTAGACGAAGAAGCTCTAGAATTTGATAATACAAACGTTTGTCCTTATTGTGGGAAACCTTTAACTCTTTTAACACAGATAGGTTCTAAGAAAGGATTTCCTAAATCACACTTCAATGACGTTGTTAAAAAATACGATAAGCATGTGCTCTTTAATAAGGTACCTGTTAGATCAGGCATTAATATTACTCTTTCTGAGTTTTTGGATAGCATAAATCCTGGTATTCAAGTAGGATATTCTTTTGCTTTCTGGTCATTCTATAATTCTAATAAAACCAATCTTAGTGAATTATTAGTTAATCCAGATGATCCTACTATTAAAATTGATGAAGAAGATATTGCTGCTATGGATCCTGATTCAGTATCAGCTTTACAACCTCAAGGTGATATCAATCTTTTTAAATTCTTGGATCGCAACAAGTATATTACAAACGAAGAAGGCGTTCAAGAATTAAATGAGAATTATGGTAAGTTGACTGTTTATGCGGTATTTAAAAGCGATACCGACGTTGTGTATACTATAAACAGAATGGATCTTACAGTTTACGTAAATGATATTATCGATATATATTCTTCATCACTGAAAGTCAACGATTCAAATGCATATAAACCTGCTTTTGAATTTTTAGGTGGAAACGACAAAGATATTCTGTATGATTTCAATTATATGGTTATTGATACAGATTCTACATCGGATGTTCCATCTTATGTACCTGAAAACAATTATTCAGAAAATAGCGATAAGTTAGCAGTGGATTATGTCAATGGTTCAAATATAGACGTTATTGTAGTTTATTCTGCTAAGAGCATGGACAAGAACGAATACACTTATGCTAACTGGGATATGACTATTAGGCAATTGGTTGTTCAGAACTTCAAAGAACCTGTTTTAAAAGACGTTGTATATCGTTCTAAGTTTGCAGAAGACGGAAAGACTATTATTCCTGAAGAAGGATCTGAAGAGGTTGTAGGTGTATATAACTTCTTCCATTGGTCTCTGTATGAAGAAGGAGATGTTTATATCCTTGATGATGATAACTCTAAGTCGTTATTAAGAAACATCACTTCTATTCTTGATAATAACTCTATCACGGTATATGCTTTGTTTAAGTATGATATCAAAATCGGTACTTATGCTTATGATGACGATTGTTACAGTTCATTATATCACCTTTATAAAGGCATAGATAAAGCGTATGCGGGATATACTGATCCCGATAACAGTTTTGTTTATGAATATAGAGTTAACGAATTATTTACTAGTTTAGTTACTGGTGAAGACGAACTTATCACTAAGAAAGATCATAAACGACTTCCATTAACTAGTAAGATAATGTATACAGCATCTGGTGATGCATATGAATTACTTGATGTGAATTATGTCTACAAAGAAACTATTAATGGAAAAGAAACTGTTATTGATATTCCGTATAGAATAACTGCTGAAGAATACGAAGCCTTACCAGATGGATTATGTAGAGGTATTTATGATGAGCAACGAAGTAACGTTTCTTATCGTGGATATCCTGTTACTGCTGGAGCTGGTGGCGGCGGAATGCGTTATGTTAAGAATAACAAAATCAGAGTTATTCGATATAATGCTATTAGTAATAACGGTGTATTAAGTGTAGAAAACGGTAGAAGAACTCAGCATTTCTCTAATATGGGAGATACTGAGGTTGAACTCACATACACTACACCTGGTAATTTCGAAATTTGGTATTACTTACCTAGACATCTTTGGTACATCTATGATCCAGAGATTGATGCTGATAGACTTAATGCTCTTCAGACAACTTGGGTATTTAACTCGGATCCTTTAAATGAAAGTAAATATAGAACTACTGAACCTGATTCTTCAGAAATCGATCTTTATACTAGATTCGTTAGTGCTAAGATGATTACTCGAACTGAATATCTTACACTTACTTCTGAAAACAAACGTAATTGTGTTATTGATCGAATTTATTACGAACATCAGTGGGAAAATGAAACTTGGAATGAAACCGATCAATCAGGTAGAGTAATCGCTACGCATAATTACGAAATACAGGAAATCTTTAACTGTAAGAGTATTTCTGAATATAACACGCAGGTTGGTACTTCTGACCTATCATTCGGTGTAGATACTAAATCTTATGCCGATATGACTAGAGAAACATTCAGAGTGTACCAATATCATGTATCTCTTGATAAGAACGTTGATACTTCTTCCGATTACAATCAAGATAATGAGATATCTTACGTAGAAAATGCTTGTGGATTAGAGTTCAATGGTGATACTTGGCTGTTCCCTATAACTCGATCTAATCGAGAAAATTTCTTGAAACTTATTCTCGGAGCAGATACACAAGTAGTTAGAAATGATTCTAGATTCTTAAGAAACGGAAAAACAATTTTTCTTACTCCTGATATATCGGATATTATAAATATTCCTGAAAACGAAACTTCTGCTGAAAAAGAAGCAAGAGAAGCATTATTAGATTATACTAGACTTAAACCAACTGATAATACTGGCGTTAACCAGTTGTATTACATATTGACTGGATTATGGAAATGTGTAATGTTCACTAACGGTTATAGATTGGTTTATAGAGCCGGTGATAGAAATTGGCCTACTACTGGTGTAGAATCTGATTATGTAGCTAATGCTTGTAATGGAGAAATTCAGTTAAAAGATTTGGTTTACAAATACAATGCATCATTGCGTTTGGATATAGAACACTCTATAGATGAAACTAATAATCTGTATTACGTTCTTTTCAAGAATATCACTTTAATTTCTCCTGGTGCTTCTAATTACACATTCTATAACTCTAGTGAAGAAAATGTCGTTCTTGAAGATACAGTTGCTAGTATTGCTTATACAACTAAGACAGATATTATTCCATTTGATGATTCAGTTCAATATGTGAAGTATTCTGATAAAGCAACTACTACATACGGTTACGGTTTGTCTTACATGACACATCTTACAAAAGATACACTTAGATCTTACTTCACTGAAGATGCAGATAATAAAGCAAGACAATTCTTTGAAGAATTGAAAGCTAAACTTATAGATCCCGAACAACCTGATTATTATGAAGAAAAGGTTGACGGAAACGGAAATACTTATTACGAGAAGACTGATAGAAACTTGAGGTATTATGATCTTAAAGATGTATCATACGATGATCTCGATGATTATCATTTGATTTCTCCTATCGTATTTACTAAAGATATTGATGGAGAGAATTTCGATGCTAAGAAAGAATACTTTAAGTTAGTAGACGATCGTTATGTTCCATTGGGATTAACTGGATACACTGTTGATAACAAAAACTATAAGATAACTGGTACATCGACACAATCATACATCAAAGGAGTTTATATAAAGCTTTGGTGGGAAGATATTTATGATCTTGTTACTGAAACTACTTTGATTAACGGAATTCAGATTGAAAAACTTAAAGCTCCTGAATACAATCAGATGTTGTATAGACCTGAAACAGATGTTGAACTTCAACTTAGACGCAATGAGTATTATGATACTTATGGTGTAAATCCTGTAACTGAAGAGACTAAAAATACCAAGGTTATCGTTGAATTCAGCGGTAAACAAATACCATTTAGTCCAGAAGACGGATCTGATAGGATATACGAAAATAGTGTATATTCTAAATGGGGTTCTTCGGCTGTAACTCTCGATAATGAATATCTTATATCTGGTGGATATCCAAATCCTTCTAGTAATATACGTACTGATGATCCTAGTGATAATCAGTTTATCGAAGAGAAAACAGAATTCTATGCAAACACTAGATCAATGAGAAGCTTATCTAAATCTTCAGTTTCTTATTCTGGCGATACACAATCTGTTATTGAAAATAAAGAAGATGATTCTAATAGTACAATAAAAGATACTGATGTAAAAGAATTGGATGACCGTATTTGGTGGAACCAATTCAGTAAACGTCTTTCTGGTGAAGCTAAGAATATATTCATAACCGACTATGGTGTAAACTTTAGTGGCTGGATATGGACTGGTTGGAAAGAAGGTTATATTATAGACGGAGACAATATTTTAGTTGGTGGAAACACTAAGAAAGTAGAAGGCGGTCTCATTGAAGCTTATCCGTTTGAATCTTCTAATAAAGCAAACTATGTAACTCAAGGATTCCAGCGTATTCTTTTCCCTAAGGATGTAAACTCTACATTTGAAACAGAACAATATGACACGACTGATGATGGTGTAATTAATACACACAACAGAGTTGAAGGTGACGGTTTAAGTTCAGAATTAGTTAATAGAATTGATTCTGAAACAGGTGAACCTTTAAGACTGCTAAGATACTGTAGTAATCAGTCTTGTGAAATGTATCTTAAACGTCTGGATAAACGCAAGTGGTCTTTCAGAAACAGAGATGTTGGTGTTCAGACTACAAACAGTTTGAATTCACTATACAACATTATGGCTCTTGACGAGTATCTGCTTCCTATTGGAAAAGACGGATCTTTCAAGAATTATAAAGCTACTAAATTTGCTGCTACTGAACCTGATAAAACAGCTAAATTTGGTATATCAGATGTACCTAAGTTAGTAACTGTTGAACCAGTAGACGAAAACAGTGTTGAATTCGGTGGTTGGACGCTTGACAAATATCCGTGGCATTACGGTGAAGATGAAGCTACTAAACAGAAATATAATGAATACGTTCGTTATTATCTCCATCGTGGTGGTAATGCCCTTCCTGACCCATTCAGATTCGAATTTGAATGGAAGTATGCTACGAATGAATTCTCTAATACAAAAATGAGTGGTTACGGTAACGGTTCTAATTTAGACGATACCACAACTCAGCTTGATACAATAAAGCAAATAAGTCATAGAACTAAGAATAGAATAGTTCCTATGGAAACTAGATCTATTCCTGAATATCAGCAAAAATATCTGGATGTATTGTTCAATACTTTTGAAAACGTATTCATACAACTTAACACTAATTCTTCTCCTTATTCTTTATTCAGCCAAGAAGAGATTTATGTTATGAATGAGATTTTAATAGATCTATTCACATTCAACAAAAACTCTGATTCAGAACACATGATGGACTTCGTTAAGTTTAAACTTGATATAGTTACTCTCATGAATGACATGACTGAATACGAATTTAATCTTGCTAATTATTGGCACGATGGAGATTACGAATATAACAAACAGTTACTTGAAGATTTCTATTCTAGAACACACGGATCTAGTTCAGTTGAGGGATTAAAAGATCTGTCAGATGTTGAATTTGAAAAAGCAATACTTGGTACTGATTTGAATGAAGACAATCCACAGACTATATTCCCATTCTATTCTTGTAAACTCACTAATGATACTTGGGATAGATATGAAAATCATCCTGTTAGACGTATCATCATTAAACGAGAATACACGCCAACAAATAATATGACTGAACGTGAGATCATAAATACTGTGTGGGGTGGAGATCCTAGTTATACAGGATATAAGTTTATGGGTTGGTATAAAGATCAGCTTACATTTAATAAATATTATCCTGATACTAGTGAAGGAACCACAGTAATTGCGGCAGGTCATAAATTCGTTGCTTATCTTAGATTTGATGCTGGAACTTATGTAAATGAAGAATTCGTTGCAGGAACTAACAATATTCTTGGAACGTTTGAAAAAGCATTAATCACTTTCGAAGAAGGAAACGACATTTATCTTTTGTTTGACGTAGAAGATATTCCTTCTAGAATATGGTATATTGGCGAAGATACAATTAAAGATAGTTTAAAACTTAGACTTTCTGAACTTCATGAAAAACTCATGTTGCCTACAGAGTTCATGTGTAGCTTGTTTAATTTTATTATTGCTCCAAAGCGATACAATATAGTTGAATCTGAACGTGGCGAAATCACTAGTTTACTGGTTGATTCTGGTGTTATTACTACACCTTCTAGCAAAAATGTATTGAGTATAACACGACCAGCAGATTATATTAGTTACAAAGATGCCGTAATTTCTAAATCTTGGAATATGGCTACTAATGAGGAAACTGGTAAGAGCGTTAAGGAACAGTATTATATTATCTACAATGATAATAAATTTGATGCTTATTCTTTCTTTAATGAGGGATGGATCAAAGACGTATATGGTGAAGAAAATGCCTCTGCTAAATTCCCACTGTTACGTGATACTGAAAACCCTATTACTCACAACTCTTCAGGTAACAATACTCTGTTGAATATCATACCGTTCTCTACTAAGAAATACGAATCTGCGTTAGCTTTAGTTTACGATAAAGGTATATTACTTGTAAATCTTACAGGCATTCATACTAAGACTGAAGATACACAGTGGATTAAACTCGAAGATGGAAGTAAGATCTTATCTCCTGAAAAATTGTTTAGTTCTGCTTCTCTTTCTATAGTAGATTGTAAACTAGATGAGTATAACGGAAGCAATAACCTTATAATCATTTCAGACAACTCACAAATAGCTTCTTTTGATCTTGATGAAGAAAAGATTTATAATCCTAACGTTAATTATTTAGCGGGAGTAGGTTATGAAAAACTTAATTCTACTAGAGATAAACTTCCTATAACGTTTAAGAAAACTGATGGTGTTAATGGAAGATCTACTACTTCTTTAAGAAAAGGTAGAGCTATAACTGTTGTTGGAGAATCAGCTGCTACACTTATAGGCGAAAATGAAGAAAGATATGTTGAAAAACGTGTAGGTTTAACTATATTAGCAGGAACTCTTAGTCCTAATCCTTCTGGTTACGACGGAGATCCTTGGATTCTTATGTCTAAATATGCTAATTCTGGTTTACCTGCTTCTCTTTCTGATATCAATTACGAAAAGTTGTTAGATGCTGATAAAGACAAATACAAAATACATCCTAAACTCACAGTACAGTATGCTTGGGATAATAGTCCATTAAAGAATTATTCTCCTGATCCTACTATCGATTACGAGTATATAGATGTGTATACAGATGAGTTTGATCAGTATACTGAAGGTACTTTCAAGATTTATCATAATGGTAATCTTATTAGTAAGAACGTTTATTTTAGTTATACTGACGAATTAAGAAAAGAATGTAAGATCTACAAGATAATTTCTATCAATTATTCATTTGTACGATTGTCGTTCTCTAATACTGGTACTGGATTCTACGATGAAGAATTCGAAGCTAGACTTACTAAAGAAAAACCATTGTACGCTTTCTATTATAAAACTGGTGTTGAAGTAGATGAGCACTATGGTTACAAAATACAAACCACAGAAAATATAGTTGATGGCAGAGATACAATTATGTCTGATGCTTTCGACGAATATTTAAAAACTGATGGTAACAATTCAAGTTCTACGGACTTCAATAAAGTAAAAGAAATACCCGGTTGGAAAATAGTAAATTCTTTCACAGATTATACCAAGAATGTTGTAGATAAACTCGATATTATTGAAAATATCAAAAAAATATTCCCTATTGAAGGATACGTTAACAGTTCCACAGGAAAATACGTTTATCAATACATCATTTCCGACGGATATATTTCACAGTTGATTCAGTGGGTTGATGGAGAAATTCAAATACTCAGTGAATATAATTTTGACGATAATAATGAACTCTTATACGTTAAAAATATAGACAGTGACTTGTCTACATATATGATCTTTAAAAATCAAAGAATAGTTAAACTTGAGACATACGAGTATGTTCCAAACGAAATTTCTATTCCTAGAATGGATAAGATTAGTTTCTTTGTTAAGACTGATAATCCTAATGATGAAACAAGTATATCTTACGTAACAGAAGATAAACGATTAGTCAATGTCTTATTGAATAGTTCTATTGTTGAAGCTGACAACCCAACAATTTATAATGAGAAGTCGTTAAAAGACGCATTTGAGAATATCACGTCGTTAATTAACTGTGAGATTCAACAGACTGAACCTTTTAAATATGTGTCTAACTATAGACGTTGGCATGTGTTACCTGGAAATGATAAGTCTAAACTTATTGAAGCTCAAATAAACTAACAATATTCTCTCCCTCATTAAGAGGGAGAGTTTTTTAATCTATTAAAAACTATATTTGTATATACTTTATATTGAGTGGAGTATACTTTATGTGTGGTAGGTATATTTCTGCATGGTAGGAAATTGTTATCTTACACCAAGATAGCTGTTAGATACCAGTGATGAGTATAATTTGGTCAGGTGAATTGATGACTGGGTTATATGTGGATTTTCACAAAATCGTGCGAGTTATAGACTTCTCGTAAATTCCAGAAATAAAAGAAGGGCACGTCATGTTAGGTCGATTCCGTCACTTCCAACAGTGGGTAAGACCGAGTATTGATTAGTGTACAGTGAAAGTTCGAAACTGAGAGTGGACAAAGTGCGTAGCAATTGGATGAAACTCTCTAGCGGTCAACGGATTTCGGTCTAGTTTGGGTGCAGTACAACATATATAGCTTACATATAATTTTAACGTGGGATAGCAAAATGGAAGAAGGTACTGATTGACTTTGGTAGATACATGTGGTGTTATGTATTTATTGAGGAACATGTATACACAATATTATTGATAGACTTCAACACTATTGAGAAGAAAAAAGGAAAATCTCAATGCTAGATATAGCCGAACGGTTGTGGTTATAACGTACCGCAATAGTGGTTGAGCAACCCACACTCACCTTATCAGCAACCAAAACCCTGTCGTCAGCCATCAGTGTCTTAGCTCAGACAAAAATAAGAGGAGGCTGAGGTCACCATTAGGAGGATTGATAAAGATTCCTATCGTGGTGTAACAATACCAGAACTTTGGGAGGGTCTTAGACCCTCCTGTCATTTTTTTTTTTGAATTCTTTAATCCTAATTTATTTATATATTTCTAAAAATAACTGGACACGATTATGAAAAACATATAGTATTTTTCACTCGTAGAAAGTAACTATATTTAAGGAGATTTCAATGCAGATTAAACCTAGTAAAGTTAAATCTACATCTAATGACAAAATTGCCATTTTAAAAGATGGAAGAAAAATCGTAATGGAAATCGACACTAAAGATTTGTTGAAAGATAAAGGTGCTAATTATTACGCTTTATTCACTGGTGCTAACGCATATTTTTTCGATAACCCAATCAATACAATTCACAACTGTGTGTTAGTTAAGTGTGGTAAGAATTATTACATTCTTACAATTCCAATGCTGATATTGGATCTTATCTTCTGGAGAGCAAACGTGGTGTTCAACATTCCTATAACTGCAAACGAAATGTACAGTTATGCCAAGGAACACTTAAATAAAAATACATTCAACAATATCACAGAACACGTTACTAAAATGCTCGTAGATTCACAGCAGAAAGTAACACCAGAAATCAGTAGATGTTTGGCTGATATCAAGAATAACTTATCTCGTTTCTCACAGAACTTCTCTTCTGTAAAATGTAACACTCTGTCTATCTGGAGTATATTACAGTTTAAGAATAGAAATAAAGAGTTTAATACTTTATTTAATACAACTCTTGATCCTTCTAAAACTATTAAAGAGACAGAAATTATTGTAAAAGATTGTGAAAAGAGATTGACTAAGGTTATTGCAGAAGATGATCTTAACTGTTTTAAACCATACGTAATGTCTGGACGTCTTAAGAACGCACAGCTTGCAAAGGTTGTATGTACTGTAGGTACACGTCCTGATATCGATAAGACAATTATTCCTAGACCTATTACAAAAGGTTATATCCATGGTCTTCAGAATGTATCTGAATACTTTATGGAAACAATTACCGCACGCGACGCTATGATGACTAAAAATGATAACTTGCCACGTTCAGGATTCTTGTCTAGAAAGATCAATCGTCTTACTTCAGATATCGATATTAATTATAACGTAAAGGATTGTGGAAATACAAAATATCTCAATTACTTTATTGAAAACGCAGATTATCTTGATATGATTGATGGAAAGTATATGCTGGATGAAAAGACTGGTAAACTTCGTGTAGTAAGTTACGAAAAAGATAAAGATTTGATAGGAACAACTATTAAACTTCGTACATTTATTACATGTAACTGTAAAGACGGCGTTTGTACTACATGTGTTGGTACAGTATCTACACGTCTTAAAGGAACTCGTCTTGGTACACTTCCACCAATCAAATGTATTAACCCTATGTCACAGAAAGCATTGTCTGCTAAACATGACTTGGGTACAAAGTCAATTGATATCACAAACGAAGCTTTGAGCAAATACTTCCATTCTGACGGTATGGATTTCTTCCTTAAGCCAGAATACTCATCTCAAAGAGATTTGTATTTAGTAATACAGTCAGATTCAGTTGAAGATTTGATTAACTCAAATGTTGATACTTCAGACGATGAAGTTGACACTGTTATCGCATTGGATTACATAGCGGTTAGAGATCATGGCATTGACTATGAAATCGAAAATGAAGGTATGCGTATTGCGTTGTCCGATGAACTGCTTGCAAATAAGAAGTTGTTCACTGAAGATGAAGAAAACTCTGATAATATTTTGATTCCATTGAACAAACTTGAATCTTCTGAAGATCCATTGTTCTATGCAATACTTGATACTGAAGAGATTTCAAAATATCTTAATCAGTTGATTGGAACTATTGATAGAAATACAGTTAACAGATATCAGACATATGAAGAATTGATGTCTGCTATGATAAGAATTATCTATGAATCCGGATTTGTTGATAATATTATTCACTTTGAATCTATTGCTAAAAGTATGATTCGTTCAAAGAAAAATAAGACACTAAAACCAGATTGGTCACAGGATAAAGTCGAATATCAGATTCTTAAGATATCAGATGCTATTATGAATAAAGATTTATATACAGCAATTGAATATCAGAATCTGCGTAACTTGTTCAAAACAGCTTCAATTGCTAAGCGAGCAGGAGTTTCGCTTTACGATCCATTCTTTAGAGTGTCTAAAGATAGATAATTTTGAGGTAGTCTACTATGAATGATTTTGGAAAAATGAAAGTTCTAGTTAGACCATCAGCAATTATATTAACACCATACAGAAAGAAGCAGTGTTATGCTATTGAAAAAATGTTGGCTGTATGGGATATGAATCAGAATAGATACACATCGTTCTTGTATGAATTTGAAGCAGAAGATGAAAAGATTGATCCTAATTATGGAGTTCTTAGAATTCCTAAAGGTTTAGGAATAGATACTGTAAAATCTGCTTTGGAAGGTGCAAGTATTGATTTCATAGTAATTGATCAGACTGAAGATTACAAACAGTTTAGAAAGATTAATATTGAAATGAAACTCCCGCCAAGAAATCAGATTCAGGAAGACAGTGTTAAATTCTTAAGAGATTCGTTGTATCATCAGCATCAAGCATTCTTAGCTCTTGATGTTGGTATGGGTAAAACATATTGTACAACTTATCATATTGCTGATTCTAGAAAGGCTACTTTAATTGTATCATATAACCTGGCTTATCAGTGGGAAGATCGTATGCAGGAATATAGCGATCTTGTCAGTGGTAATGAAAATGGCGGTTTGGTTAATATAGTAGGAACCCAGTATTTTGAAAACTGTGTTTCTGGTAAGATAAAACCTAAAGCCGGTGTGTATTTGACTACTATAGGCACATTGCATTCGTATCAAAGACTTCATGGTAAAGGAAGCTTACAAGATATTGTAAATGCTCTTGGTATAGGAATCAAAGTTTTTGATGAAGCGCATAACAGATATCTGTTGTTTAATTCAATAGACTTGAATATGCAAACTGACGAAACAATATATTTGAGTGCAACTCCTGGTCGAAGTATAAAAACTGAAGACAGGATGTTTACTAAGATATATAGAAATGTACCAGCCTATGGTTCATACACAGCACAATATAACGATTTCTATGTAATAAAATACATCACATTTGACAGTCATTCCAACGTAGAAGACAGAGCATCATTTAAGACTCCTAGAGGATTAAGCTCTTTGAAATATATGAGATACATGTTTGACAAGTGGGGCGAAAACTTGCTTAAACTCGTAATGCTTTATTCTGAGCCTATTCTTAGTAAAAACCCAAAAGGAAAACTTTTAATAGTAACAGATTGGGTTAGAGATATTGAATGGACTAAACAATGGTTAAACAAACATTATCCCCAGTATTCAGTTGGAACGTATTGTCAATTGGTAAAGAATAAAGAATTGAAAGAAAAGGAATTGGATAATCGTATCATCATTGGTACAATAGGGAGTATGCAAAACGGAAAAGACATTACTGATCTTCAAATTATCTTTCCTTTAACTACTTTCAGTTCATCAATTGTTACAAGACAGCTGCTTGGACGTCTTAGACCTTTAAAAGATAAAAACGTGTATTATTTCGATATCGCCGATTTAAGTGTATCTTCTATCATGCAACAGCGTAGAGAACGTGATTCAGTATTACGAGCCAGAGCTGCTGGAGAAATAGAAAATGACAGAATTGATTTGGATCGTATATAATATTTTGTTTAGGGAGAAAGAACATGCTTGATTTTGAAAATCTGGACAAAGTATCAAATATAGTTTGTCGAATCAATTCTACATTGGTTATAAAACACGTAGTTGAATTAAAGAATAATCGTCCTAGTAAGAAAAACGATAAATTTTCTGTTTACGGTTTCTATTATGAGAACAAAAATCCTATCAGTAAATATAAACCAGTTGGAGATGCTGGTGGTAATCTTATGTTTACTAGTAATGGTTATATCTCTATTGAGAATAAGAAAAATGTTGTCAGAAATGAAACTGTGTTGAGTGAAACCTTAAAAGTAAAAGTAGTTTTAATGGACACACCTCAGTTGTTAGCCGTATTAGACACGGTTACAAACTGGCTTACAGCACAATGTGAAGATGTGTTCATGAATGACGAAATAGGTCACCCAATAAAAATTATCAATCCGATGTTGAAGATAACTTGCCCGTTAATGTTAGAACCTCTAGGAATCACATTCAAACCGTGTATCGTAGAGGATAACGTCGGAACGAAATACCAAGGTGTTGCGATGGGCAACAGTTCTAAAGGAGAGATCTGTAATTTCACAGCTACTGAGTTTATAGTGTTTAAGAATATGTTGACTTACGCATTAAACAACCTTTACACTAACAATATGCAGTTGGCTGCTCATGCTATGCAATACTGTACATACAAAAACTTAATGGAGGTTTTAAACAGAAATGCTCAAAGAAACAAACCTCAATGATGATGGGACTATCTGGATTAAAACTACACCTGATGGCAAACCTTTAATTGTCGGACAGAATTACTGTTTTGTTGGACAGTGGTGGGTTTATGCAGGAGATTTTGAAAGTTCCGATCAAGTTCCTAACATCAATTGTTGTTATACTATAGGCAATCAAATAAAAATACGCAGAGGAATACCTATGGGAACACCACAAGTTAGAGAAAAGATTAAACGTGTCCGAAAGGACGATAGTAGACCAATCAATACAGATATTTCTGATCAGGATGGTCCGCTTTTGATTATGATGAAAGAAGCATTAGCTAAAGAAGGAGTTACTAAAAAGAGATTCAAAGATTTCTACGAAAGTGATTCTGACTTTAACAACTGTCTTCGTCACATCGAAACACAAAATACTCTTAGCTGGAGTAGGTTTGATGACTTAAGAGATAGAATGGGATTGGAATGTGAAGTAACTCTTAAACATAAAGACGGTTCTATTGTAAGTCATTTTGATTCAGCAAATCCAGTTGTACCAGAACCTATTACAAAGAAAAAGAAATAGAAATACATTAAGGAGGTAATTCTATTATGGGAAACGAAAGCAAAGCAAAAGTCACTATCAATCCAGAAATTACACCGACAGAAGAACATGCTGTTGGTTATACTGCTCCTGTAACAACTTCAGCAGAATTGGATACTGTTGAGAAACAGCAGGTAATGATAGCTATACGTGAGTTTCAGAAAACAATAGATCCTATTGTTGAAATCATTAAAGCTCAAGTATACGCATGTAGCAACGCTGAAGCTAGTTACAAATCTGCATTAAATGATCTTGAAAACACAATTCAGTGTCATGGAGATGCAGCAAGAGCATTGGTTTCTAAATACGTTGATCTTGAAAACGCACATACTTTTGACATGATGTCTCAGACAGTCGTTAAGACTTTAGTTGAACTTGGATATTACCATGGAGACAAACCTTGTCAGTTCAACACAGATACTCACGAATTGGTAGCTAAACCGTTAACTGAAAAAGACAAAGTCATCAGCACTAAGAAAGTGGATATCAAGATTACTGAAAAGATTATTCCTAAGTTCACTACTTTGGAATACAACTAATTAGTTGAGGTGAGAGGGAATCGTTAGATTCCCTTTCTTTTTTATAATTATGGCTAAAAATAAAAAGAAGAAATCCAAAGACAAAGAAGAGAAAAAAGAACGATCTTTATCTACTGTATTTGCTGAAAGATTACGATTTTCAGGTTTTTATTTTCCTAAGAGAATAGATAAAGATTTGTATAAAGTACCAGAGTCTATACTTATAACGTTTAAGCAGTTAATTAGTGAAGAATTAGAAGAGAAAGATATTGAGATAGTGTATACTGTAAACGGAGAATTATCAGGATATTACAGTATAGTTGATAACGAAATCTTTTTTGTATTTTTTGATCTTTCTCCTGATTATATAGACAACATCATCTTTAAGATAGGAAGTGTATCTTCCGATATAGGAAACGAATTGTCTTATATAGTTACAATAAAAGCGTATTTCATACCGTGTAAGACGTTTTATGATAAAGAATTTATACCACAAAGTGGTTTGAAATGTAACGTATGCTATTATTCTAAGATAATACCTTATAATACAGATATGCTTTATAAAGGAAAGTTAGTTCGAAGTTTTGATAAAAGAGCTATATTGAAATTTGATAACGATCCTTGTCCACAACCAGATGTAGTGTACGATCTTAGAAAGTATAATGAAAATATAATAGATCCCGCAGTATTGTCAACCGTTAAACAAATAACTGATATTATAAAGATTAAAAGCTTTAATATTGATAAATTAGCTGATAGTGAGTTATATGCTTCTTGTGTATGTAATAAATCATTATCATATATCGGATACAGTAAATTGTATTTTATTTTACCAGAAATAGATGATGATACGTTAAGTGAATTCGTTACAAAAGCATTTGATGGTACTGAAAATGTTTTTTATAGAGAAAATGCGTTCTTTAATAGGATAGGTTTCTTTATAAATGATAAACAATTAACTTCAAAGGAAGTATACGATATTTATTATAAAAAACATCATAATGAAATCTAATTTCGTCTAAACTACATTTATTGGAATAAATTATGGAACCAATAATTCAAAATACATCGTCGGTGGAACAAGTTCCTTGGTACAATAATACTATAGGAGACGTTCCAATAATTGCTATATTATTGATCTTACTAGCAGTTATAATTATCTTAATATTATCTATATTTCTTATTTCAAATGTGTCTAAGAACAAAAAACATCTCACGTTTAATCTATTTAATAAAAGGCATAATAAAAAAGATAGTACTGCTGCTCCTTCTAGATCTTTAAAGAAGAAAGAAGATGTTAAGAAACAAATTCTACTAAGTATTCAAAACCACAAATTCTTTTCTTATACCAAATTTAAATACGTTGGTGTAGATTATAATTTGTCTTTTGAGACTTATGAAATGCTTATAGCACATGGTATTAAGGTAGAGAGTGAAGAACTCCAAGAATTTAAAAAGTTAATAGCATCTAGATTTCTTTCAGATTGTATTTTCAAATATCTTTTTGAGTCTGTTAAAAAATGGATAGACGATATTGTTAGAGAATACGAGGCTTCGACAGATGAAAAGAACTTTGTTCCAGTTACTCTTTGTGATATTATAGAAGATTTAGTTCATTTCACAAAAGAAACGACTCGAATGAGTTCTCAAGTTAGACTGACATTCGACAATCATTTGATTGATGGTATACCTCCCGATTTTGTAAAGTATTTCTGTAAAATTGTAAACAGAGATATGAAAACTATTCAAGAAGTAATGTCTAGTATAATTTATGTGACTGACGTGTCTTGGTACAATAAAGTCATAGAAATCCTTGATATTCTTGAACTAGTGTTGGTGTATATTAAGGATAGTGTTGATGCTACACTTGTAGTATTAAACGGTCAACTTGAAAAATATTTAGAAGAGCTAAATAAGGAAACAGAAAATGGAAGTATTTAACGAATCTTTATTATCAGACGTTAAACATGTGTCTCCTTTAATCGTGAATGATCTGAAGAAGACAGATGCTCAGCTTGAAAAAATCAAAGAAAGCATGACGCCTTCTAGAATTGTTGCTCAAGGTTATTTTAAGAACCTTATAGCCAACAATATGACTGAAGCTGGAATGAACAAAGCTTACGATTCTATGACTCGTAAAGTAATCAACAATATTGTTCCTAGAGTACACGAAGATGTGGACGAAGTAATTAAAATCTTCCAGACATCTGGTATTGTCAAACGAAATGAAACTGTTCCTAAGGATTATTATACTGTAGCCTTCTTAGGAAGTAAAGACAATGCTATCCCCGAATACGTTGGTATCGGAATTCCAGTATCATTTGAACTTGATCTCAAGAAGATGATGCAGTTTGAAGGATTCTCTGAAAGTGATGTAAAAGATCATTTTGATGATATTAAGAGGTATTGGAACCTTTTGGAAAACTCTTCAAACACTGAAGGATTGGTTCAGCTTCTAAAGAAAATTAACGACAAAGAAGACTCTTTCTATGCTAAAGCTAAAGATTATGCTACAACTATTGCTGGTAAAACACTTACTAGATTATTCGGCGTAACAGCTTTAATGTGTACATCGAAAGGATGTAAAAATATAAAGTATTGTCCAGATCCATGGATTTCTTTCTGTCTCAACATGAGCTTGCTCAGAATTAAAGACAATGCTCCTAACTGGGAAGTAGAATTTAAACTTACTTCTTGGGAATCAGCAAAAGCGTTTGATAGTTGTAATGCAAAATATTACATGAAAATAACTATCTATTACAAGACAGTTAAGAAAATGTTTGGATGTGATTTTGTACGAAACGGAATAACTTATTAATGAATGTGCTTCTGATTTAATAACACGGCTTGGAATTCTTTCTAAGTAGTCAGAACTATCATTTTTGCTCCTTTTGTTTTTCCTCCTCTCATAATGAGAGGAGGTTTTCTTTTATTAGGAAGTTGTAGAGATCATTGTCAGACTTGTGGCGGCACATGTGCTAGTAATTGTGCTAGTCAAATATCGTGCACTCGTGCTTGTTGGGGAGCGACATGTGATACTACTTGTGGGTCTTGTGATGTTGGTTGTTATGCTAACTGTAAAGGGGGATGTCAAAACGGTTGTGCTGATAATTGTAACCGATTTTGTGGATTATTTGCTGCTTATGGAGACGGTGGTTGTAGTGGTATAATTTATAATAGATGAAACTTTTATATGATATAAAAGGAGTTTATTATGTATGTAAAGAATTTGCTTAATCCAATATCTGAACAGAGTTTACTCTACGGTGATAAGATGTTAGGGTTAGTTGTTAAAAACCCAGAAGATATGGAAAAAGATAATGTAATTGGGGCTTATATTCCTAAACTCTTTTTCGGTATCCCTGTTGATAAAGGTGCTTTTGAAAAGAAAATATCAATAGATTCTTCTAAATTATTGAATTCAGTAAATAAAAACATAGGTGCTAAGAAATGTACTTTTAAAAACTGGGTAACTGTACAGGTTTCACAGTGTTGCAACACTTTAACTCCTAAATATGCTAGGGGTGAAAACGTCTTTATAGATTGTTGTGATCATGATTTGAAAAACTTGTATGTATTACCTTGGACGTTAGGAGAAGTACAGAAGCGTAAAGACGATATTTGGAAAGTATTGTGTCCTAATTTATCTGAATATTCAAACGCTAAACTCAATCTTGATAATACGTTTGGTATAGAGATAAACACTAAGAGCAAAATTCTTTCTCTTTGGACTGGTAAAACTGATGGTAAGGAATCATCTAAAGAAAAAGGTACTTATTATATCGGTATAAATGCGAAAGAAGGCAATATCTTAATATCTGATTCTGGCAAACGCACCATAACGATAAATTCAGATAAAGATCAGATAATAATGCTTAATGAAGCAGAAACTCAGATAGATCTCACAAAAGATACAATCAATATGAAAGCAAAACACTTAAATATTGATATTAAAGATGATATCAAAGTGACATCTAAAAAGATGAAACGTGATATCAAAGAGATCAATACTAAATGTAATAAAGATACTGAGGAAACTGATGAGCTTAAGATAAAAGGAAACAACCTCGCTTCTAATTATAACGATACCAAGGTTGAATCTTCTAGTTATACTAATAAGACTTCTAAATGGAAGACTGATTCTCCTATTTCTGGGTTTACTAAGGTTTTAACTTCTGATTCGTTCTCTATTTGGTCAAACGCTGGTGTTAATCCTATGCCTATGTGTGCAAATATATCTAACTCTGGTATATTTACATCTGCTTATCCTTGTACTCCTAGTATGGCATTAGCTAAAGCTCAACCTTTGACAAATTTATTAATGCAGATATGTAGTAAGCTTGATGCGGTCGGCGCAATAGTTTATTGTCCACCTACAGCAGTTGCAGCTGCTTCCGCAGCAATGCCCCTAATACCATCTAAGTCCAACATGGGTTAAAATAAGCTCCTCCCTATTATAGGGAGGAGTATTTCTTTTATTTATAAGTAAAGAAGTTTTCTTTGTATCTTGCACCATTATTGGTTTGGTTAACCTTGTTAAGTCTAGCATTAGATGCATTTCGAAGTTTATTATCGATACCTGTATTCATACGAGTATCTCCATGTTTAACTTCGGCTGCATGTAAAGACGCTACACATAACTTAGCTAGTTTCTGCACGCGAGTCAACATATCGTACATCGCGCCAGATGTTTGAATACATCTAGCTTTCTGATCGATAGCAAGATCAAGTCCATCAACAATACCGTTTTCAATAGCTTTAGCTAACTTTTTATTCAAGCTAGCTTCATCTGCATCTCCGCCTTCAATATCTTCACTCTTACGTTTCAAAGAGTTAGCATAGTTCTTATAGTTTAATTCCAAGCTATTATTAACGTCCGCTACAATCTTGTGATTGAAATTCTGAGTGATAGAATTTGAAACCTTTTTAAACAGTTCATCAAAAGATTCCAATTTCTGAGGGTGAGCAAATACAGTTATGCTATCTGGTGTACTGAAGATATCGCTTACTGATTGTTCAGTAGGCTCTTCTTGAGAATTATCCAAGAACAGAGAAGTGACAATATGATTAGCAGTAGGGAATTCTCCATTTTCAACAATACCTTCAGGAGTAAAACCATAAATATCATTATCCTGGAAAATACATCTAGCAATTCTAACTATTGCTTCATTCTTTATAGCAAGTTGAACACTCTTAGGATCTCTAGGATCTTCTATTTTATAATCCTTACAGAATCCTTTAACAACGTTCATTTTAGCATTAATATCAGAAGCAGCCGCTACTCGTCTAGAAAGATCAATCATTCCCTGGAACATTTTGTTTGTTTCAGTCACAAGCTTACTAAGATATTTAGGTGCTGAATTGGCAAGGATAAGTGTAGGATCTCCTTTCATTTTATTTTCAGTTACAGTAGCTTCACTACCGTATCTGGAGTACATAGAAGGAATACGTCCGTACCATTTTTTGAAATAAGCAGAGTTGATTTTAGCCTTCATCTTAGCAGGTTTAACTCGTCTAACCTCATTCCATATATTATTGAGTTTAGAGAACTTTGCCTTGTATTTATCGTCGATCTTATTTACAGCAAAGCTGTTTGAATTAATAACGTTACTCTTAAGTTGCGACTTACCAAAATCGTAAGCAGAGTCTATAGCTTCAAGACTTCGTTTTCCTTTGATATCAACAAGCATAAGGCGATAAACGTCGTGTGCTGAAGAAGGATAGAAATCGCGATGACAAATATTCAAATGTGTATCAAGTTTCAAATCTTCATCAATAGGAGGTTCTTTTCCTGTTATTGCGTCTGTTATGACGTCAACTATAAAACTAACTGCCTGGAGATTATTAACTCTTGTGAGATTGATAATCTTATAATAAAGATAAATCAGTTTACTCAATCTATCATATAAATCTGTTTCCATCATGAAAGCTCTAGTGTTTTCATCGTTATGAATAGCTGACAGGATAGTAGAAGCATCTTTCAATACACTGATATTACCGCTATTATTTATTTCTCTATCAAGATGCTCTATCTGTTTATAAAAAAGATTATCCAATTCAGATGTCAGACAATTCCTGTCATACAACGGGAATGTTGGCATTTTATTATCCTTTGAATAATAGAAATTTGTAGTCAAAATGTTTAATATACTATTGACACTTTCGTTATCAATAGTCAATCCAGCATTCTTATATTTATCAATTTCAGTATTTGAATAGATGTAGTTAATAAGATCTGTGAATCGTTTTTCTGAGTTTTCGCTTAAAATATTTACATTTCTATCAATGTTGTCGCCGCTATTGATGGCCTTTTCAAAATATTTATAATAATCCAGGCAAACGTATGATATAGCATCTATGATATGATCAAGAATACATAAATCTTCAGCAGCATTAAGTGATAGCATTGCTATAGGATATCTGATTTCATTTTTAATACTGTATTCGTTAATCTTATCTGCTAAGAATGCATAGAAATCGTCAACTGTTCCGTCTGTTCCTTCAGGCATATTTCTGTCTTCTGTCCAGAACTCGTTTAGAGTATTTATTTCGGCGTCAACTTCTTTTTTGATTTCGTCTCCATTAGTTGCTATACCTGATTTAAACATGTACAAAATGAAGTTAATTTTATTATAAGAAAGATTCAGTAAATCCTCTTTAGTAATTGTATTTAGTTCTAATTCTTTGAAAATCATGTTTTTCTCCAAATTATTATATTAAAATTGATTCATTTAAATGTCAAATTTTCTTTAAAATATATGACAAAAAGACTGGGTATAGCACCCAGTCTTTAAGTTTTATAAGATTGAAATTGTTATATTTGGAGCAAATACTACATCATTATTTGAGATGTTAGAATTAGCTTCATCTACTACATTCTGAATACACAGATACTCGTTATTCAACTCGTCATCCGATTCCTGATCATGGTAAATAGTCTGACATTCAGTGCTGTCATAATTATTAAGACCATAATATTCGAAGTATTTGATACTAGGAATTTCATTCTTAATTTCATCAAACATCTTGATAATGTTGAACTCAACGTCTGTAGAGTCCGATTTGTTCTGAATATTTTTGATATACAGAATAATCTTTTCTTTGATGTTAGAAATCAAGAACTGAGAGTTTTCAGAAGTAATGTTTGAATCAAATTTAACACCTAAATTCAAACTAATAGCAAGAGAATCTAGGAATTCTTTTTCACCAGATTTCTTATTATAGAAATAATATGTTGAACTTACACCAGATGTAGTTTTAACACCTAAATACAAGTTACCTTCATCAACGAAGATGTTATCCATAGACGCGATTTTATCAATGAGTCTAGTATAAGCATCGATGATATCGTTGAAGTTATCAGGAATACTGTATACTCGTGAATAAGCAGGTATTCCGTAAAGATAACAAACTTGAGTTGAATCTTCTTTTATCTTAGGAGTTCCATCATCATTATAGATAATATCACCTTTTCGGTATTTGTAGGTAATATTACCCGCTTTACTACCGAAGTAAATGACGTTGTTACCGTTTTCAGTATCAAAGATTACACATGAAATAGAACTTCCAATGAATGAACCTGTATTAGTCAAACCGCCAGCCTGGCTATCATAAGATTCCCAAACGTTAGTAAGTGTTTCGTAGTTACAAATACGTCCATACTCACCGCAGAACAAAATGTTTGTACCATAAAGTAATGTGGCAAAAATATCAACGTTTCCATTATATGCACCATTAGAAGACAAACCAGAATTAGCATCATAGTTAGTCCACTGGTTTTTAACGAAGTTGTAACTAGCAATGTAACCGTCTTTACCTGCTTCAACAAATGAAGAACCTGAAATAATAGCGGTGTACATAGTTTTATTATCGACTACATCACCAGAGTTCAGTTCATAAACTGCACCAGTTGTCAAGTCGACATAGCTAGATACACCGTTAATACCAGTGAAGTAAATAGAAGATTCAAGGTTCTTAGCACTAGCCAAAATAGAATTGTAATTTCTGATAGAACCGTCTGAGAAGATGTTTTCACGAGAACGTGTACCTTCATCAGAGTCGAAGTTATGCCAACCAGAGTTACCATAACCAAGTGTCAATGAACATATACGTCCAGAACCACCAGCAAATACCAATCCTTTTCGTTCAGAAGTAGTATTATCAGTGTTAACTACTGTATAAGTATATTCCTCACAACAATAGAGAGCGTTGGTTTCATTAAGACCGTTAATACAAGATCCATTGTTACTATAAACGGCGGTTCCTGATGGGTCCTGAGTTGAATTATCTACAGTAGTCCAGAAGTTATTAGAAAGCTTACAAGAAACAACACGTCCAAGATCACCATAGGCAATCAAGCAGTCTCCTTTTTCAGCATCCTTAATAAGCTTCAAACCTCGAATAGCAGCAACTTTAGTCTGACCGTTTACTTTATATGTACCAAGAAGGTTTTGACCCTTGATTACGTAACCTGTGTTAGAAGCATCAATAGAATCTACCGCGCCATCATAACTACGATACATACCAGAATTAGCAGTATTTACTTCATTATAATCGTGCCATTTGTTGTATCTGATATCGTAACAACCGATACGTCCTTCTTCACCAGCGAAGATAACCATATCATTCCACTCAATCAATGCGTATATAGGCAGACCACCTAATACAGAACCTCCGTTATAAATACCGGTTTCAGTAGTTTCATCAGACCATTTCCAGTTATCACCAGAAACTGCATTAAATGATCCTACACGACCATCAAGGTTCTGCTTAACGTCACCAGCAGAATGCAACAATACATATTTACTGTCAGATGAAACTGTTCCATCTGGTAAAGTGTTTGAAGACGATTCTATTTCGTATTCGTTTTCACTGTTTGTTTTATAAACGTTTTCGCTATATGTATCAGGAATATCTTCTTCGGCACGTTCATATACAGGCTGGGTAAATTTCAAATCTGAGACGATATTGATTTCTTTAGAAATATCTTTTACAAGTTCGATATTTTCACACTCGTAAATAATACCGATAAAGTAATTATCAGCAATTTCCTGTGAAGTCAAATATTCGTTATAATAATGACCAGAATCAGATATATCTTCATTAGATTTAAAGATAACTGCAACATCGATATTTACCTTAGGATCAATATAATAGAACGAGTACTGCGTCTGTGAATACGGAACACTCTTAAGAGAAGTCTCATCAATATTGATTTTACCATCAGCTAAAACAGAACTGTTAGTGTGAAGTTTAGTTGTGCAATGTAAAATGTTGTTGTCTTCAAGATCAAAGCTAATATCTTCAATACCAATATCTCTAGAGTAAATACTTCCATCAGATGTATTCTTAACCATCAAACGGAATTTGATATACTGGTCTTCTACTGAAGTTCCTTTAGCTATAGCCTTAAGATGGTTATAGATGTAATCACTGATATATACGTCGAATGAAATATAGTAATAATCTTTTACAGCTTTACCATTTTCAAGCGTATCAACTGATATAGGATTACGGTTAATGTCAATAGAAGTTATACTAGCTTTATCGTAAATGCTATTATCAATATAAATTGATTGAGTTATAGCAGATTTTTCAATACTTTCATCAAATACACTTACTTCAAGAGTATCACCGTTCTGGATTCTTATGAAGTATGGGAATTTGTATTGCTCTTTAGTAAGATCGCGTTTATATTCAGTATAAAATGTGTTATAAACTGAAAGTTGAGAATTAGGAATCCATTTGTATGCTTGAAGATCAGGATCATAATCAAATCCGTCTGCTGGAGTAATAATACGTGAGTTACTTCCAGATTCAACTGCTAAATCACTATAAGAGAAATAAGCATTAATCATCTTAGACGGAATAACAACGTCATTCTTTGTGTTTAAGAAAGAAGAAAGAGTGTATTCTAGAGAATACATATCGTGACGTTTCTTATGTGATGAGAATCCGTTCTTTTTAGCTGCAATAGAAAGTGAAGTAGGAGTAATAACTTCTCCACGTTCGGACTGAATTACTAATTCACGAATACCTTCAAGATCAAGGTCATCTTTACCACCAGCAGCTTCAGAAGATATAATAGAACATGTAGGAATCATATTCACTAAAGCATATTGTGGTTCGTCTGATATATCCTGATTGAAGATAACGTTTGTGTCTTCAATAGTGTTTGTATCGACTTGGCCTAAAGAGAAGTTTCCTGCTGATCCTTTAGTGGTATAAACGATTACTTTAAGTACACCGTTTGTAGGATTGAAAGCGTCAGGCAATTTAGAGAACTTGAGTTTTATAGTCTGAACACCACCATTGTTAGACAATGTATACCCTAATCCATCAGAATAAGTTTCTCCTTCAAGATAACACTTTACACTTTGATATTTTGTAGAACTCTGCGCCTTATACAGAACGACAAATCCTATAAGTTTATCAGCATATTCTACGTTGATATTCTTAGGTTCACCTGTCATTTCGTATTCGTTAGTAATGCGTTCATACTGTTTTACGTCAACGTACATAGAGAACATTTGTCTATTCTCAATAACAACATCATTTCGAGTATTCAAGTATGGATTATTAATAGAAATGACCGATCCTGTTTCAAGATCATCTGTGTTATACATTGCGTATATAGAATAACTTTTACTTCCATCCCTATTGGTATAAGGAGTAGTATAGATATCTATATTATAATCCAGAGTCATCGGCGGATTATCACCGATAATAAACTGTGTGTTTTTGTTTAATGTAAGTTTATACTTACCATCAGGTTGCAACACAGATTGATTAATGATATCCTGTTGAGGATAAGAAATAACCAATTGCATAGAACTTGGTGATCCGTATATTCCTTTTATGTCGTCAGATTTTAGTTGTCTCAACAGAGATTTTGCTTGTACTGCTGTAGATGGTGTGATTTCACGTTTAGCCATAAGCATAGAAAAATTTGAATAAGCAGAAATTTTTCCTAAAGTACTAGCATATAAATTAGTGAAGCTTGTTGGAGCTTCGTTTATTTTTTCATCAGGTCTAAGAACCCAATCTTCAAGATTGTCTAAAAACTCATTGATAGCAGATTGAGCACTAGTTTTATTTATATCTTGCCACATTTTCTATACCTTACAAATACATGAGTTTGTTTCCATCTACAATATATGGAGAACGATAATTATAAATATCGCCAACATTACCAAAATATTCACCAACACGCGATTGTTCAAACGATTTTAAACCTTTAAGATCAGTAGGCTTATTGAAGTCTATATCACTTGTGTCACCAAACAACTTGTCAGCGTCTAATCCTGTTACTGAAGAGTATCGGTCAATACCGTTAGCTCTATCTAGTTCAAATTTAGGATTGAGTAATTTGTTAGGAACCATACGAGGGTTGTATGAATTTCTAAAGAATAGCGCTTCTTTTTCAGTGATCATATGATTCATTGCATAGAACAATGCGTCTGCTGTGTTTTCTCTTCCGTTTCCAACTCCATAAGGATTAAGAGGATCACCATTACCTGTTCTACAAGTAAGAGCGCACTCAGCAATCATGTTAAATTCTCTAAAGAGAATAGGATCCATAGGACAAGCATGGTTGTATTGGAATGGAATAGACAGTTTCGATAATGCTTGTATATCTATATCTTTTGTATGCATGATATTTGCAAATGGAATCATCTTAGGGAAAGCACCAGTATATCGTGTTGCTCTAATTATAGTCTTTTGATCTGTATCAAGAGTAAAAATGTAAATAGAACATGTATAATCGATAATACGATTTACTATATAATTTCTCTCAGGATGACAAACTCCTTTTGCTACATAATGGATATAGTATACCCACATTAAAATAAGATAGAATACTGGAGATCCATAAATGTCTTCGAAAGTGAGAGTAATTTCACCAGGACCTCTTGATTCATTAATACCTGAACCGTAAACAAGATGATTACCAGAGAAGTTTGCATCAGTTTGTTCAGTTTCAAGAATTACATCTTTACCACCTGAAGATTCTGTACAAAGATTAGATAAAACTGGTATAAATGGTGTTTGTTCGATTGGATAACTTAAACCGATTTCTTCGATATAAGATTCTTTTTCACCAGGACCAGGAATACTTCCTCGTCCACCAACCAAACCATCCCACGCAGTACCTTTAAGGATACCAAGTTCTCCCCAACTTAATTTCTCTAAATCGTTTTTCGATTCTCGTTTATATAATCCGCCAATAGCAATATTTTCTACTATTTTTGGATACATTAAAAATCTAGCTAAAGTAGTTCCTAATTTACTGCTACTAGCATAACTAAGAACTCGGCTTCGTTCAATGTTACCGACTGTTCTTAAATTTAAATTAGGTCTAGTTATGTATATTCTAGTACGTCCTTGTTTTTGAGGATCAACGAATATTTTTCCACTATTATTAAAGAAACTTACAGCAGAAGATACTGGGTCTGCTTGGTTCAATCCTATATTATCAAGAACGTATGAGTAATACGTTTCTAATTCATCTAATAATTTTGAATCTTTAACGTAATCGTATGAAGTAGGTGTTTCTACACTCATAAAGTAACCTCTTCAAATAAATTTTAAACATTATTGAGTTCATAAAAATGTCGAAAAATTAAAACATTATTCAATTATATATTGCTTTTTCGAATTGGATATAATGATAAAATAATATATCCATAAAAACATCTTTTTGGTTAATATATAGGAGGCATCCAATGCCAGATTTAATGGAAACAAAGGTAGAAGGAGACATTGCTAACTTCGAAGTAGCAACTTCTGAACCTGTTGAGGTGGTAAAAATAAACGCTATTGCTAAACCAAAAACCAAATTAAAAACCACTGGTGGAGCAAGCGATTTATTTGAGATAGCTGAAACAGGAAAACCGAAATCTAAAAAGGTTCATCAGATCTATAGAAAGTCAGATTCAGTTGAAGATATGGCTAAATCAACAGTAGACCTTATGGCCGATTCAACTAGGGTTGTATTAAAAGAATTTAATGATCATGAAAACGATAAGCTTAGTAACTTGGTCAATAAAAATTACAGTCCTAGAAAACCTAAAACAGACGACGAATCTGATCTTAATAATGTATTAGATTCATTGCACTTGTTTTAATAAGAATTGGGCTGAGGTTTACTCAGCTCTTTTCTTTTTTATAAGAAAATGACAAATTAATGATTACAGTTTAAAGAAGGAAATTTCTTTATAAATATATATCAAATTGGAGTCAATATATGATCAGTGACGTTATTGATATAGCTAAAGCTGTTGGTACTTTAACAGATACTGGCGGAAAAGTAATAGATGCTGGTTCTAAAGTAGCATCTTCAGTAGCTGATAGTAAAGCAGCTATAATGTCTATTGCTGAAAAATCAAGAAAATCAGTAATGATGTATAAGGTCTGGATGTCTGCTAGCATTCGAGAAACTGAACTTGCTAAGGATATCAACAAATGGCTTGAGAATATGTATAGTATTTTCACTATGCTTATTTTGGGTTACAACCCAATGGCTAAAGATAATACCGAATTGCACGGAATTATTGGTGGAATTTCAGCAGAATCATTTAAACCTGACTATAACACCAGAACTCAAGAAGCCGCTTATCAGAAAGCTATGGTAATTCTTGACGATGAAAGAAAACCATCTTCACCTAGAATTGGTAGAGGATATAAATCGGAAGAAGCTAAGAAACCCATCGCTTCTATTCCTGATGGAAACACAATTAAAGGATACTATGGAAACATCGGCGATCTTAGAAACGCCGCTGTTAAAGACGCAAACGTTGGAAGCGGCGAAGCTCACTTCATCAGTTACCTTAAAGATCTTGATACTAAATCTTATCCTACAATCGTTAAAATGAATGTAAATGTTCGTGGAACCACAATCAGTATTCCTTTAGCAATAAAGTGTAACGTTTATCCAATGGGATCTGAGGAAACTCGTCTCTTGATCGAATCTGGTATTTCTGGTAAGATGTTTGATTATCTCCGCAAGATCAAATGGCGTTCAGGAGAAATCTCTACTCTTGCATGGATCTTTAACACAGATGTTGCTGAAAAGAGTAAGACTTTATATGCTAAACTTGGAAGAAACCCTATGTTCGTAGAACTTCAGCAGAGAAAAGCTGCTGCTAAACGTTCTTTCTGGGGTAAATTCCTTTCTCGCTTTGGAGCAGAATACTCAACAGATGATGATCAGAAAGGCGCATATAATACTATTAACGCTGCGATAGCAAACGTTCCTCCTACATCTTCTCTTATTGTTTCAAAAGACGATCTTGTAGCTGCTACACGTTTGAATATTGAACACTTCACAAAAAATGAAGGTTTTGTTAATAGATTCATGAGAGACAACTTCCTGCTTTGTCTTGGTATTGTTGATCATGCAACCCAGGAATTTACTTGCTTTATGATGGGTTATAAACAACCATTCAAGTTATCTTTTGACGAATTAACTAAATCAAATAACCAGGGACAGGATAAGACAATGTCCGATATCATTAAGATTCTTGCTACGAAGGTATAACAGATATGAAAAACTTTGATTTTAAAACCATAAAAGAAATCTATGATAAAGCGGATAAAAACTTCAATCCTAAGAATCATAAAGTAGATTCTAAAGATCCTAATCCGCAGATATTCACATCAAAAATATACTTTAAATTCTTGTCTATGAATAATAAGACAATGAATAAAGCTCTCAAACAGGGAAATCCAGAATATTATAAACTCCTTGAAGATACAAATGGCGATTACTCTCGTCGTAAAGGCGGACATATTCCAGAACAGATTAGAGATCATGCTTCATGGGCTAAAGAAATGATTCGCTTGAATCCTAATCTTAAATACAGTCTTCTTGGAACATTTGTCGATACATATTCTTTACTCAATGATCTTCGATGGAGAGCTGCATTTAAATTAGCTTTTGATTACTGTAGGAAAAATGGTGACAATCAGACAATTGCTGCTGCAATAAAGAGTTTGTATTTCGGTATGGTTATCGCTTGCGAAACTATGCTTCTTAAAGTACTTGAAGTTGAATACATGATTTCTTTGAATCGTGATGTTCAACAGGCTACTCTTGAAGTACAGACAAAGTATTATGTATTCATGAAGAAAACTGTCGTACCAGCGATCAATTTGTTTGTATTGATGTCTAACCTCAAAGATCCTACAACATATGTAAAATCTGTAATCAATGGTGAATCAAAAGCTAAACGTGCAACAGAAAACTTTACAGTACCAATGTACAAAGATGAAGCAGTGAAATCTACTGAAGGTGCAATCTTTGATACAATGAAAGCTGCTGGTGGAGCAATAGTTAATATTGCTGCTTCTGGTGTTACTGCTGTTACAGGTCTTGTTACAGGATCTGCTTCTACTGCTGGTACACTTATTACTGGCGGAACTGTTGCTGCTGGAACTTCTGTTGCTGCGGGTGTAGCATTTATCGTTGGTGTTATTGGTACACTGTGGTTTATTTTCACTATCATTCCTAGTATAAGAATTATTCTTTACTATTCTGCTATCGCTAAGATTAACGTTCAGAAAGAGTTAGCTCTTCATGAAGAAATGCTCAGTAATAATATCGCTACTCTCAAACAGAAATACAATGAAATGAGAGATGGTCCAGAAAAAGAAAAACTGGGTGAAGTTATTGCTAAACAACAGCAGATGTATGAAGACCTTCTCGCTAAGATCAAGAATATGAGCAGTGACAATTATAACGATGATACTGCTACTGATAATGCTCTTAGTACTGATGAATCTGAAGCAGATAAAGAAGCTGAAGATAAGGGTAAAGACACTAATACTGACGGTGACGATACTGATACTTTTGATGTTTTGATCTAACATAAACGGAGAGGCCAATGAAGCCTCTCCTTTTTCTTTTTAACCACTACAACCACTATCAATAGACAATGTCCCACATCTATTATAGCATCCATTTCCACAATTTTGAGTACACACACCCATGGCACATATTCCTCTACAATCTCCAGTAAGACAGTGATCTGAACATGAACTTCCATAATGATCATAATATTCCATACATTTATAAGCGCAATTGTGCGCACACCTTGTATTTTCACAACTTCCTAATTTAGTACTTTTTCGACATTTAAATGATCGAAAAATAATATAATAAGAGGATAAAACTATGGCATATTTCAAAACTGGAAATAGCAATGTAAATAGTTCTACTTCTCGTAATAATACAACTATTAGACACGGAGAAGGAACAAGCGTTGTCCGTCCTCACGAAATAGAACAAAGGATTGGTAATGCTGTTATTCAGGATAAGTTAGATGTTAAAAACACTCCTATATCTCGATTAACTTCTATTACTACACAAGTCATTTATTATGCACATGATGTATCTGATAGAAACGATTACATCACTAATACAGGTAATGTATCTTCCGTCACAGTAAATAAAGAGGCTTATAACAAGATTAAAGATTTTGTTATTCTTTGTCAGGAAGCATTAAATGTTACTCTTGAGAAAGATGAAAATAAGAGTTCTTTAATGGGCGAAGGTACTGCTAAGGTTCTTCCTAAGACAATCAAACCTATAGTCGGTGATCATTTCTTAATGATGACTCTTAATAAGAGAAATCTTTACAGAGTTACAGACGTTACTAAGACGTCTATCGAGACAGACAGTGCATATGAAATTTCTTATCAATTAATTGAGGAAAATTCTAACAACACTACTTTAATAAACGAAATTGAAAAGAATGTAATTGCTACATATCAATTTGTTTATGCACACGTAGGAACAGAGTTCAGAACTCTCTTTAAAGAAGACGAATATGTTGCTTTAGAGACTCTTGAAAATATGTATGCTAATATTGCTAGCATTTACAACGAATATTTCTACAACAAAGACAAAAACACATATATTCTCACATACGATTGCGCTACTATTAAAGATGAATCGGGTGCTACTCTTCTCGAATCAAGAGCTCCATATAAACCATACGTTAGCAATTCTGACGGTATTGTTGATCCTCCTAAGCTCAATAATACTGACGTTTGGTATGGTTCGTTGATGTATGACAGAATGCTTGTTGAATTCATCACAAGAACTGAACTGTTCAGAAATGTAGATCGTAAAACATATTATGTTTCTAAACTCATGGAAGATATAGAACGCTGGTATTCCAAAACGATATGGTACGCTATTGAACACCAAAATACTGGCAGATTAAGTTTCAAATATCTTAACCCTAGTCCTATTACTAGAGTTACAGTTGCTAGTGCTTATAATCTTTATGGATTGGTAAGTTTGGAACCTATGCCTCAACATCTTGATAGTTGCTTGGACCTATATCCTAAGAAATTACTCAAATATATTTATTGGGAAGGATGTAGTAACAGAAGTGTTTCTGATATTACTGTTAATGAATATTCTTCCATAGTAGATCTTATTTGTGAAACAATAGGTTTGTATGTAAATAGAAAGGAGGATGCTATATTAAGCAGATTGTTATTGCTTAACGAGCATTTTGATCATTTTACTGATATTGGTATAAGAGATCAAAACGAATTCTATTTATTCCCAATGTTGGCATTCGTTATTCGTAAGTGTATGGATAGATTAAGTGATACTAATTTTGGGCTAGCTATGTATGCTAAATAAAAAATGGAGTATTTTAAAAATGTTTCAACCAAATTATAGATATCACCCGTTTTATCCATGGCCTTGTTCTGAAGCAATACAATTTATTGATAAAGATGAATGTTATGTATATGCTCCAACAGAACCTACTGAAAAAATAGCAGAGATGTTGAAAATAAATAATCGAAATACATATATCTTTAGAACACGAGATCCTGTAACTAGACGTCCTTTTTTCTTGAAAGAAATAAAAGAAGAAGTAAAGAAGTTTATAGATTTTGCTAAAGCTAATCCTAACATTTCTTTCTTGGTTACTAAGATCGGTTATGATGTAGCAGGGTATAATGAAATAGACATAGCTCCATTATTTAGAGAATGTCTTACTATAAGGAATATTCATTTGCCTTACTTGTATTTTGATTATTTAGTCAACAAATAATAACTTTCGTCTCTCCTCGTTATCGGGGGGGGGGCGAAAACTTTATGTTATTACCCGATAAAGGATATAAAGATGAATAATCTTAAGATTAAAATTAACGGTAGAGATATACAATCTACTGAAAATATAAATGCTTATAATCTAGACGGTGGTTTAGATTTAGGTAGAAGTATAGAAAGCTGTGGTATTATATCAGAAGAAGCTTTCGAAAAATCTTGTGAAGGATTCAGTGACGATGTAAGACAAGACGGTCTTATAATTGCTATCATCAAGAAATTCAAAGAACTCAAAGATTGGATTGTTGCTAAATTTAAAGCTCTCGTAGGTTTTATTAAAAACCTTATAAACAGAATTTTCCACCGATCAAAAATCAAAGACATTGAACTTTCAAAAGACGTCACTAACGAAGATATACAACAGAAAAATAAAAGAATAGATGAGTATAATAAACATCACGAAAACAAAATGGAATATTTAGTTCCTTCATCTAATCTTTTGAAAATTGTTTATGAAGATTTTGCACATAGAACTACTGTTGCTGTTATAGATATATCTGAATATAAACAATATGCTGTTCTTCAGAATATAAAATGTGTTCCTATCTTTATGGAACCGTCTAAATTCAGAGCACTTACAGATAGATTACAGACAACATTAGAACTAGCTATGAAGCCTGGTAATGCTGTTAATTCGAATGTAATATCTGATATTCAAAAACTCAAAAAAGAAATATTTGATAATAACATTTCAGACGATAATATCAAGATCAGATTTATGGAATTCGGTAGAGCATTCAAAGATCTTAAATCGCTTGAAGACATAACAGATGTTGGAACAAAATTAGGAAAACGCATAGATGAATTTATAAATGCATTCCAATCAGGCAGCGGGCCAGAAAGATTAAATAAAAGCGAATCTGCTCAAAGATCATATAAAGTAATGAATCTGTTCGCTTCTCTCGTTACAAGTTACACGAGCGCATATGTAAGAATATTGATGGAAATAACTCGATTAGTTGAAACTGAATCTAGGTTGTACATAAATATGCAACCTTTAGCATTTAGAAACATGACTGATGCATTCAAAGTACAACGTATGTCAAATGACAGTTACACTATCAATATTAAAAAGAGCACATTAAGTAAAAATCAATTCTCTCCTGAAGAGTTAAAAGCACTTATTGAAAGTGTAGATTTGATCAACGATTACACTAACTCTTATAAAACCGAAACTTGGAAATATCCTGAATTGAGTAAAGCATATACCACTGCTATACAAATCTTTAGTTCAAAGAGCAATCAAGTTAAGAGTATAGTTGGAAAGATTACTAAAGATACCGCATTCACAGCATACGATTTTAATATCGAGCATGATTCTGATGAAATCACAATGCAAGGTCGAATAGTTATTGATAATAGAAAACGTATCGATATCGGATACAGTAAATTATATCATTCTTCTGATGCAAATTTAACTGAAATCAGTGCAACTTCCGCAGCCGCGGATGGAATGAAAGGAAGTGGTAGATATAGTCAAGCTATAGCTACTTTCGGTAATAAATTTAGAATCTATGCTTCTAAATACCCAGTTATTAAAAACGGTATTCCATTAACAAATGAAGCTATGGCTAAATTTATTAAAATGGTATCACCTAATTTGAATAATTCCTCTATGAAAACGGTTTCACCTAATGATATCAAATCATTTTTTGATAATTCTGGTTTAACTAGAATGTATGTTTATGAAATTGATCCCTATGATCTATTAGGTACAGCAATATACGCTGACCCAGAACACAATGGTGCTATGCAAAGAATTACAAATAAACTTGTTACTGGTGGTGAAATCATAAAAGACAATTGTGTATACGTTGAAAGTGATAAACCTATTAAAGTTTCTTCTAAACACAAATTTGAAGAGTTTGTTGATTATAAAGAAGTATACAATCTTCTTAGAAAAGATTTAAACAAATATTCTACTGATAAGATAAATTTTGTTTAAATAATACACTCACTTTTATATTATATTTGTGGAATGGGAGAAAGGAGGTTTATTATGAATAACAGATTCACTTTCGAAGATCTCGGATTACACAAAGTCAAAGATGTTGATGAAAACAAATTGCGTAATGTATATAAAGATTTTGAAGCTCATCCTTTAAAGTATATTACTCCGCAAGTGAACATTGACACTTTACCAATGGTTGATCTGAAACAGCTTTACAGAAACAAAATTATCGAAACAGCTAAAGCTATGTAATCCAAGACAAGACCAGCCATAATGGCTGGTCTTTTTTTATTAGGAAGTTGTATATTGAATACGTGTTCTAAAAACGCATGTGTAACATATCCCTGTTCTATGTGGTGTGCAGGTAACTGTAATGGAGGTTTTGCAGCTTGTTCGTTTTGTGCTGGTGCAACACGTTGTGCTTGTAATAATAACTGTGAGTCTGCTTGTTCAAAAGGTTGCGGAAACGGGTGTACCAATTGTTGTTTCGGTCTTAATTCTAGTGGTTGTAGTGGATTTAATCAACCTCTATATACGATTGTATATTTAATTATTGGTATTAGGGAAAGGATAAACTAATAAACTCTAATAACCAAGGAGAACTAAAAATATGGCTAATGAAGTTAAGGGGAACCTTCAGTTCAACGAAATGTTGTACTCAGAAATTGGAGAAGACATCAATGTCGCAAACAGCAAAAACGTTTCTATCGCAGCTTTGGAAAGTTGTGGTAATATAAGACGCATGGTAAACCACGCTGTCCGCATTATTACCAAGCTTACACCATGGCATCTAGCGAAGGTACAAAAATACGTTGGAAGCCTTGAAGGTAGATCTAATAATCAGATCTACACAAAATTTGTTACTATTAATCTTAGTGACATCTATGAGGTGGGAAATGAAGAATTGACTAATTGTTTCAATTGGATTTGTGGAATGCTCATAAATCCTGTTGACGATTATACATATAGCCTCTGGTGTGATGCGATGAGCGAAAAGAGATATTCTATCGAACGCTACAATCGCAATGAAAAGTCAGGAACAGTCAACAGTATCACTTTCAGATTTATTGTTATGAAATATAACGGGGTTTGGAAGCGGCTTGACACTGAGGTCAACGTTAAACGCACTAGACCAGCTGAAACTCTTGAAGAACAGCAGGAAGAATTTGCTGCATCTGAAGAGAATAAACCGGTTAAAAAACCTGCAAAGAAACCTGCTAACAAAAAGAAAGCGCCAGCAGCTAAGAAATCTGTAAAAGTAGAAGATGCTAAAGAAGCTGAAGCAGACACAAATGAATATACTGAAGATGATACTTATTCGTATAAGATAGGCGACGCTCTTAAGAAATAAGTTCATCATCGTTCATATATTTCTCTACTCTCTCTAGGGACACCCAAAAGGTGTCCCTTTTTCTTTTTCTTTTACAAAGGAAAAACATCAATATGACTTACTATAAATGGAGTAATTTTATGGATATTGCTCACAATAAAATAACACAAGAGCTGCCTTTTGATGCAGTTTCCAATAATATAAATTCATCTATTACTCAATACAAAGATGGTAAAGACCAGCATTTAGTTAATGGAACAACAGATATTGCTGCTAAAAACAGTGTTATCGAAGCATTCTATAACAGACTTAAAGACCCATTAATCGTAACCGATGATGCTACTAAAGAAATTTACTCTAATGGTACTTCTTTAGGTAGATTCTTAGTTAATAACGATAACGATATGGTTGAAAAATCAACTGAATCTTTGGCTTCAGAAACAGGTAAAGCTATATTCCCTGTAATGAAATTAATGCTTAGAAAACAAGTTATTCCTGTTTGTGCTATGTCCGTTCAGTTAAGTAAGAATGTAAAAGATGTAGCTAAAAAAGGTTTTGTTAAATCTTTACCTAAAATCAGTATACCAACTAGTATGGATTCATATAAAGACAATTTTGTTAAATCCATTATAGAGCAAACTGTTGGTGAGAAAGTAGTTGATATAAGTTTCAGCTCTCTATCAGAATATCTTAGAGACGCAATCAATGTGTTCTCAAAGAACAGAGACAATACAAAAGAATTCTTTGAACGTTATACAAAACGTTACAAATACATTTCTGATATTAGTAGCAAATTGGCTATAAGCGTAAGTGATATGCTTAAGGAATTTATGAAATTGTCTGATAATAAAGACGGTATTTCTAGTTCTGAAGCTAATTCTGCTATAAACAAAATGACTTCGTCAGCTTATGAAATCAATGCTATGTATAATGAATTGATAACTAAATATACTGATGACGACGATTTGTTTACTCTAGTTAATCAGAAATATAAGTTTGATGTTATGAACTTTTCTGTAAAGAAAGCTACTAATTATCAGAACGATTATTCAGGTATAACTAAACAATCATTGCTTGAATATGTAAAACAAGAAGAATCTAAAGCTGTTGATTCTGATAAAGAAAAGATGGTATTTAGCACTATCTTCAGTCCTAAAGGAGTTAATAAAATTATTGAAGGAGTTCAAGGTACTTATCCTGATTCTATCAGTATGGAACTCCTTATGAACAAACAGAAACGTTCTTTGTTCTCTGTAATTGACGAAATGACAGTTGAAGAGTTCTATAATCAGATAGAATTATTTAACAAATATACTAAAGATTTTAGATCAGATGTTGATAAAATTTTAGTTGATCTGATTGATTCTACAACTAGAGTAGCTAATATCACAGGTACATTGTCAACTTACGTATTAGACGCAATAGAAAAGATAGGTAAAATACAACAACCTTCTGATTATAATTTGGCTATGCTAGTTATTAGTATTGCTACTTGGTCTTGTTTAGACCTTATGACTGTTGTTAATGCTATGCATTATATTAACGCAAATGACCTGGTTATGAAGACATATCTTTATGAAAACACAGTGAACTTTGCTAAATATATAGATGATTGTATTCAATCTTGGAGAAAATAAATGATTAATAAAAATCAATATGAAAAATCAGTTATTATGCTCAAAGAGCATGTTCCGATTTTTGTAAGAAACGCTTATAATTCCTTTGTCACATGCTTGGATGAACTCTCGTCTGAATATATGGCAGAAGCACAAAAAGATTCTCCATATTCTATCGATAAGGTATGTAAGAATCTTTTTATCAACCGCGATTTCATGAAGGTATACAACAATGCTTTGCCTGATGATGTTCTCAAGCTCAAGCTGTATAAAATTGTATCTTCTATCGCTACATTCGATTCGCCTAAATCGGGATATGATAACAAGAACGAAGAGTTCTATACTGTAAATGGTCCAGACATTTACGCACCAGTAAAGGCAATTAAACCTGCCCTTACAGTATTCAGTGCAGACTATACTTGGCTCAAAGACTGTGAAAAGAAAGTAATTCCTTTGTCGTTTGAGATCGAAAGATGTTGTAATATGTCAGAAACTGAATTGCAAGTAAGTAAAGGAGACACACTTTCTGATCTTGTTAACGAAGATATTGAAGGATTCAATGGAGTAAAAACTATTCTCGATGATCTTTCTACAACAATGGTTGTTGACTTAGCAGCGTTGTTTGATTTATTCTTCGCTTCACTTGCTAAAGACTACGCCGTTGATTTTACTGAAGGAAATCAGGTAGATTCTATTCCTACTCGCTTTATCGAACATTTGGTAAAATTAAGCGAAGCCGCTAAACAGGCAGACAAATCTACTGCTATTGTAGAACTTGTTACAGACAAATTGTTTGGTTCTGCTATTTCTACATACTTCGTGTATGCTTCTAAACTTGTTGGATCAAAGAACGATATCTATCAGTGGATGTACACATCTTTCGTAAAAGACAGTGTTACTTCGTTTGATGAAATTTATTATCCTACTAAAGCTCCTGTTACACTTGACAGTGGTCATGCTGTAATTGGTGAAATGAACGGTGATAATATCTCTGACCAGAGAAACATCGCAGGAAATCCACAGATTCAGTCTCATCCTACAAATAATGACGATGAACTGACTCTCAAGAAGATCATGATCTACAGAAATATTCGTATGCAGTATTCTGTATGGGCTTCAATTATTAATGCTGTTCTCAGCTCAAAGATCGGATGGGGTTGTTCCTTCGAGAAGTATGCTAACTCTAAAGAGAAAGATGTAGGATTGCCTAGAAACAGACTTTGTTACAATACACTCGGCTTAGCACGCGATTCTCTTTATGCTTATATTAAAGCACGATATCGAACATACAATCTTACACAGCAAGTTGATCCTATTACAGGTATTCCATATCAGAGTGTAAAGAATATCAATATTGCCGTAGATAGAGTTAAAGACGAAGAAGCTATCGCTATAATTAAATCTGCTATTGCCGGTAAGACTATTGAAAAGACGCTCATTGCAACAGAAAACATTTCTTACAATGTATCTGGAATCAATAACTTAGCCGTAAATACCCTTTCTAAGTTTGTATTAAGAGCTTCTTATCTTGTTCTGATGTCTAAGATGGTTGAATCTTTAGGTAAAGCTAAAGATGTGATCGAACCTCAGACAGGTCGTCCTAAGAAAGACGTATTTGCTGAAGTATTCTATGGTATTCTAAATAAGCTCAAAAATGATTTTGATTATTATTCAAGAAACTCAACAGATTACCGATTGGAAGACATCACTGATTCTGTATACAAACTGCTTACAGAAATTTCCATTTTCTATTCTCCATTAACAGGTTTCAAACCTTGTGAAGATAGGAACTTTGAGGTATATCATCTCAGTAAGAAACATTTCGTAACTGAAACCCTCAACACAATTGTATCAGAGCTTGAAGAAACTGCATACAATCTTGATAGATGTACTATCTATTATTTCAACGAAATCTGTTCTATTCCTTTATTCAGTGATATCCGCGTTTTGGAATTCAGCATCAATGACCAATTCACAGTATTTGATACTGTTCCTAGATACAACGTTCTGAATATGAACAACAAGAACGATCAGGTAATATTCCCTAAAAATAGATTGATCCTTGAGGGAATCGAAAAAATGAATTTTGATTCTCATCGTTCTTTTGCTTCATTGGAATCTGTTAACAATGCTATTGATAGTCTCCAGACTCTTTCTGAAATGGGATTTGAAGGTGCGGATGCTATGGCAAGCAATTCTGTTTACTCATCACTTGCTGGTGTATGTAGCGGAATTACTTCTCTTGAAATCACTAATGAAGAAACTGCTGCTAAAGATCATTTAATTGTAAACGATGATAGTGGAATTATCACTGAAGGTGTTAATACTGATGCTGATGGAAATCTTAATCCTGAAGGACCTAAAGATCCATATGATCAGGCAAGTTTGACACAGCACAGTGTTGAATCTGCTCATCAGATGATTGAAGCTACATTGGAACATGATCTGTATGCTAATGCTTCTGAGAGGTTTAATAAGATCTTTAATTCAGTTGTATTAGGAATGAAATAATTTATATATTCTATAAATAGTGTAGTACCAGGGCTTATGCTCTGGTACTATTTTATATAAATAAAAAAAGAGGATTTAAAGTACATTTGTATGACCTCAAATAAAAAGTTCTTAATTTAAGGGAGGAATAGCGATATGAAACGCTATATTCTAATGGCAATCGTATTATTGTTTGGCTCAACAATGATATTTTCTAGTAATGCGATTGATAATCAACCTGTGTTCGATTCTTTCGATTTTTCTATTAAAGGAAGTCACGAACATGTAGAAAACGATTTGCAGAGTATTGTAGAGACAATGGTTCCAAGAAAGTATGTCAATACTTTCAATCATTACACAACTATGCCTACATTGGAAGACACAATTAATCTGCGCATACACATTCTTGCAATAGGTCAAATAGAATCCGAATGGACGCCTGCTGTAAGTGACATTAATGAAAATGGTAGTTACGATATTGGCTACCTGCAACTCAACAGTTATAATCTTAAAGATGACTTATTCTTGTGGAAATTCTCACCTAAAAAGTCTGACGGATTTAATTACGATGTATCTGATGACATGGAAAGATACATGATCATGTGCATCAAACTTTACAAGGCTTTGTATAAGTCTTACGGGAACGACGCATGTTATTGTTACAACGGAGGAGAAGGAAGATATTTAAACGATAGAATTCCTGCTTCCACTTATGGTTATCAGAAACGAATGTCAAAAGAAATCACTACAATAGTAGATCAGCTTGAAGAAAAAGCAAACAATCACATTAAGCTTGAACTAGCAGAAAATTTAAAGAAAATCAGCACCTTCAATCTAGATTACTTAGCAGAACTTGTACTTAATAAATGCAGTAAAACTAGACTAGATTTAGGTCTTCAATATCAGAGTTTTAATAAACCTCAAGATATGCTGTTCGATAAAAAACGTGTATTTGCTATTCAGAGTGCAATCTACTTAACCAGATTACAAATCAATAAGAACTATGTGTTCATTGGCGATTATGTGAAAAACACAGGAGCCGTAGCCCCTGTATTCTTACATAGACCATCTGGTAAAATACTGTATTGTTAAATCTCCAAATCTCTCTCTTTGTTGAGAGTTATTTCAGATTCATTCCTAGAGATCATTAAAGCATATGAGGTTAGTAGTACTAACCCAGTAATATTATCTTTGTATGCTTTGTGACCTAGGGTTTCTTTTTCTATCTCACGTCTTGTGATATGAGATCTACATATAACATCTTTAGGTTTAACCTCATGATTCTTTATGTAGTAAGAAATAAGATTTTTTAATACGTACTCTTGGTTATCATTTATCGGAGCATCGTTTTCAAAATCAGAGAGTTCAGTACATATACTGATGATTTTCTTATCTGGGGTATTTGATAAATCTGTTACATCCACTTTATGTTGCGGACAAATAGTTGGAAGACTCATACTCATTCTACTTGAGTACAAAGCAAAAACACTAGAGTGTCCTGCCTTATTATCTGGGGTCAGATGATACAGCTTTCCATCTTTAGAAATAAACCAGTTATAATATGTACCTAATTGTTTTGAGTCAAATTCTCTTAACAAGAAATCTTTGATTGCGTCGTCTTCTGAATCATAATGCTTACCATGAGTACCATTAATTCTTCTTGAATCTAACGATATGAATGCAGGATTCCCTTCCAATTCGGAAGGGAAGTTTTCTTTTTGTTCATCAGAATAGACTATTTGAGTATAATCGATATTCATTCTTCCCTCACAAATATTTATAAAATAGCATCTTCTACTGGAGAATCAATCTGTTGACTTCCATTTCTTAATCGTGACACTATTGAAATAAGGTTATTTCTAGCATCACCAGAAGTAATAGAAGAGAAAACAGAACTGTATCTAGGTAGAAGTTTGATATTGATCATTTTCCATCTCATTTTATCGGTATGAGGATCTTCAGCTATCTTGTGTCTGAATGAACGAGACAAATTTTTAGGATCTCTACACAACTCAGATACAATAAGTTCAATAGAAGATTGAGACATTGCTGAAAGACCAACGCCGTTATATGCAGAAGCATCAGACCAATACTGTGCTATTTCATCATAAGGTATAACATTAGGGAAATATCCAGAAGTCATAAGATCAAGAACAATACTTGCTACTTTTGAATCCTGTGTGATGTTAACGTTTTGAATAAAAGCATCGCCTTGTTTATAAGTAAGATTGATATATTTATCGTCTTCTCCCTTATGTCTAACATCTGTTATAGAAGAAGGACAAGTAATAATCATACCAATATGCTTAAAGAATACATTTCTAGCATGATTCTTCTCAACATCTTCTTCAGTGTCATAGACTTTTATCTCAATTAGACCAAGTATTTTAACATCTTTACCGACGATTTCGGCAATTTTATGATCTATAAATTTTTCAGGAAATTCAATTTCCGCTTTGGCACAAGTAAAAACTACACTTCCGTCTTTTTGTTGCTGAAGGAAGTCTATTTTATCAGGTGCGAATTTAGTTAATTTATGGGACATTTTAAACTCCTTTATGATTCATTTAAATGTCGAGACGTATATTTTGAAGAAAAAAGAACAGACTTCTGGGCCTGTTCTTTCTTAAAGTTGGTTAACGGTTAGTTAGCAGATTGCTTTTTAAGCTGATGCTTGTGATATAACAAGAATGCTCCCCACCATACAACACTTACTGCTGTGGAAATGATAACTAGAAGCATACATGCTTTGAAGCTTACAAAAATCCACAGTAAAATACATGCTATAGTTTCAAGCATTCCAAGAACCCAACCAGCAATGCCGATCCATTTTGCTCCATACATCATCTCAGATGCAGTCATGAATCCGTCCCACCAAGCTTTTACAAATTCTTTAAAAGTCATATATTTCTCCTTGGTATTTCTCTACTATACCAAGAATATAATATAAACGTCAAAAGATATAATAAATAAAAAAACTAGGGACACTAAGGTCCCTAGTATAATTTAAAGCTCAGTTTGTAACAAGCTTAAGAAAGTCTTTTCATCGATAATTTCTATTCCAAGTTCAAGAGCAGTTCTATATTTATCTGTCATTTTAGTTTCATTTGTTACTAAATAATCAGTATTCTTAGAAACACTATCGACTGGAACTCCACCTATTTTCTTTAACTTAGCTTTTGCTTCAGGTCTAGACATAGTCATCAATGGGCCCGTGAAACAACATACTTTTCCTGTTAACCAAGTTGCTTTTTCATCGTCAGGACAAACCCATCCTTCTATTTCAAGATACTTACTCAGTTCTTTTAACTCGTTAGCAGAATATGCCAATTCGTTACAGAAGTTTTCGCTACTTAATCCTGCAAATCCTGGAATAGTCTGAATATCAGAAGGTTTAAGTTTCAACAGTTCATCCAAGTTTCTAATATGTTTAGCTTCGATAACAGCTTCAACTGTCTTTTCGCCTATCTGATTCAAATCATATCCAGCTATGAAATTTACCAACGATATCTTCTTTGTCTTATTGATATTATCAATAATCTTTCTAGCTACTTTAGGATAGATGACTTTATTAATATCTTCAACCTTTGTTGTGTAAAGATCGACGATATGATTAATAGTTCCACTCTGTATTAATGATTCAGCAAGAGCAGGACCTAAACCATAAATTTTATTAACAGAAACCCATTTTATAATCCGATGGATCTTAGTGTTTATACATTCCTTATTAGGACAGTATACACTAGTTCCTGTTATAGTTAATGGAGTTCCACAGAATTCACAATGTGTTGGTGGAACAATTTCTGTTGCTTCTGGTGGAGTAAACAAAGTTTTCATAATCTTAGGAATAATCTCACCTCGTTTAACTACATTAATAGTTGATCCTATCTTAACTCCAAGCATCTTAATAGTATCAAGATTACAAAGATTTGCTCTTTGTACAGTAGTTCCACATAAATATACTGGATCAAATACGCCCACAGGTGTTCTTGTTTTGCCATTTGCTGACCATTCTACTTTTCTCAAAATAGAACTTTGTTCACTTAGAATAAACTTAAAAGCAATCTGTTTATCGGGTCTATTCTTTTTAAGATCTTCCAAATCTACATCCATCAATTTGATTACTAAACCGTCGATATCATATTCAACAGTTGAAAATCTGTTTACAGACAATTCATTTCTCAGTTTAATAATCTCATCAGGAGTTCTAAGTCCAGCCCAATGCCAAGTTTGAACACAAATAAATTTCTGTTCTTTCAACCAGTTGAGCTTGTCTATTTCTTTTTCGAAATAATTAGGGTCATCTACGTTATAAACATCGTATGCGACAATCGTTAATAAAGACGCTTGATCACTGTTCTTTCGTTTCATTATTCCGTTAGCTCCGTTTCTAGGATTAGCGGCACCTGGAACTTTCTTAAAATCTTCCCTAAACAAAAGTACTTCTCCTCTAACCCCAACGGTTAATGGTACGGATAACTCTTTTACAACACCTTTAGCTTTAGAGATATTTTCCGTTATATCGTCACCGACAGATCCGTTTCCTCTCGATACTGCTCTAACGAATTTACCTTTTTCGTATTGCAATTCAATAGAAGATCCGTCACATTTAAGCTCGGCTAATATATCTTTTCCAACTGCGTTTTCGTAAAACCATTCTTTGAACTCTTCAGGTTCATTACATTTATGTTGTGATCCACAAATCATAAAATGTTTAGCTTTATTGAAAGCTGAACCAGAGTCTTTTCCAATTCTATGTAAAGCAGGATTATCAGGATCTAACGCTTGAAGATGGGCATAATAATCATCAAATTCTGCATCAGACATAATTGGCTTATCAGTGTTATAATAAGCATCTTGTGCTTCCTGAATAATTTCAGCAAGTTCTTCTATATTATCAGTCATAAATAACCTCTCAATTTCTTGTTTTCTTAAATATAGAATATATAATTTTAATCGATATAACATTCGACGTTCATATTATAATAATGTAGTAAAGAAGGAGGGGACCGAGCCACGGTCCCCTCCAAATTTGTTTTACTGCAAGGAGGTGAATCCTATGCATGAGTTTCATATGCAATTATCCAACCTTGTTAAACAAGGAAAAATAACAGCAGAACAGAAACATCAGTTGCTTAAACAAGCAGCTAAAGATTTCTATTCTAATGTTAAGTGCAGTATTAAATAATAAATAATTCTGCAAAAAAGAAAGCCTAATAATATATTCGATAACGGCTTTCTTTCTTTTTTCTTTTTAATTAGAATGTATATTGTGTATTTCACATATTTTGTTTACATAATCATTCATATCAATTCTGAATTCTTTTGTAGTATCAAAAGCACTCTGTATTGATATTGTACTAAGCAAATGGTCTGGTGAAAACTCTAATACATTCTTGTCTTCAGGAATTACAGGTTCAGCTACAACCATAACTGATTTAACTCTGTTGTTTTCGATTAATGAATTGTTATCATTAATCCAATTTACAAAGTCTTTTGCAGCTTTATATCCTTCAATTTGTTCCTTTGCAGATACCTTCATAAACGTACTAAGGTTATGAATAGGACGCACATTGATTATATGCATAAATTCATAATCAGAATCCATAATGAAAATCACATAGTCGGTTTTGCTAGTAATATTTGGATTCTTAAATACTGATCTAGAATATCTATCAAGGATATATCCTAAAGCGTGCCTCCAGAACGTTGGAAGATGCGAGTTAATATTGGATTTGTTGTTGAACTTTAAAAAGATAACTCCTGGAGCACCCATGTAATCACATCTAATTTTTATTTTGTTAAGACTAGCATCATCTATTTCTGCTCTTAAAGCAGTGAGAAGTTTACCGTCTTTATCAAAATATTTACTTAAATCAATGTAATCAGCGTTTGGCGAGAAGTCATAAATAATCTGTTCTTCTTTTATTTCCCAAACAGGTTCCTGATGTATTTCTTCTTTGAAGATTTTAGGTTTAGGTATTTTGATACCCTCATCTTCAACAGCTTCAACATCGTGTACTTCATATTCTGCTTCTTCAGCATCTTCTTTTTCTTCTAACGATAATGTATCCATAGGAGCATTATTGGCTAATTTTAAATTATCGTTAGGAGTTTGACTAGGAAGAGCTTGTGCACTAGCAATTCTGTCAAACATGTCTATCTTTTTAGCTTCAAGCATCAATTTTTGTTGTTCAATAGCCAATGCTTGTTGCTGCATAGCCTGATTCTGCAAACGCATCATAGCTGACATCTGCTCCATCATTGGATTTCTAGGTCCAAACTGTTGAGTGTGAATGATTGTCATGTTACCAAACAAGTTCACTGTTCCACCTGGATCATTAGTCATCATAGGCATCATTTCGTTCATAAATTTATAGTCCTCCACAAATAAATACATCTTTTTGTTAACATTGAAATAATATATTATTGATTTTTATTTTATACCAAACATAAAAGTGTTTATAAATCACTAACGAGGTGTTTTTATGCATAACGATTTAATAGAAAACGATGCTAGAGATGATGCGATGTCAACTGATCTCTACGATTGTTTGAGTGAAATAGAGGCTTTATTACAAGCTGGCGACACATCTAATGTACGTACAGATATGTTTGAAGCATGTCTTGAAAAAGTATTTGGTGTTACTATAGAAGAGATTGATGATATTGAAACTCTCATTAGTGACAAGGCTCAAGAAGTTAGAGAAGTGTATGAAGAATTATATAATGAATTTCGAGACGGAGTTCGTACTTTCTTCGACAGATATCTTGGTGTTAAGTTTACATACGACGATATTAATAGAAAACCTGATTTCAACGAATTGTATTCTGTGTATAATACTCTTTTCTTACATGAATACGATACACTTGGAAAGATCATGGCTTATATTATCGTTAAGAATCCAGGTGTATATGATCTTAGAAAAGATACTTGTTTCACAGATATCATAAATGATGACGGCGTGTTTAATTTAGATTCGATACCTGAAATACTCTCTAAGATGGATCCTGGTAATAATGATCTACTTTACGTATTCGGAGATGTGCCAGAATCAGACGATGATGATGGAAGTTACAGTAATCCTGACGTTTCAATTGAATTTGACGTGTGGAAATCGCATCTTGAAAAAGGATTAGCGTTAGGAGCAGGTATTCTTAACAAAGAAAATTTAAGAAATAAAATTCTTGAATACATTGATATAGCTAATAAAAATAAAACAATATAGGAGTTATTCTAAATGAGTGAACAGAAGATCACTAAAGAACAGTTAAACTCGATTATGAAAAATAATCCTGAGTTTGCAAAACGTGTAGTTAGTGGAAGTGCTATTAAGGATTCTACTAATCCTACTCGTATTTTTACTACTCTTGATGACGCTAAGGTGTCTTTGGGATTAGCCGAATTCGAGTTTAAACCTGAAGATTTGGCTGAGGGAGACGACAAGATTGAAGTAGTAGACGGATGTTTTGAATTTGGTTCTGGTGTTATTCAACCAAACAATAAAGACATCAAGGCTTTCTTTGAGAGTATTCTTGGCAAGAGCATGATTTCTATCGGATTGATAAGTAAGAATTATTCTATCTATAGAGATATCATTAATCTCGGAATCCACAGTGAAATTAAAGTTAATTACAAGAAAGCTATTGTACCTATTCGCTTCTGTATTGTTAAGAAAAACGACGACGGTAAGCTAAGTACAATTTCTCATATTGATCCTGAAGCTATGCCGCTTGTTGGTAAATGGAATGTTGCTAAGTTCAAAGTAGTCAATGATGAAAAGAAAGATGATGAAAAAACAAATTTCACCATTTATATTCAGGCAAATTACGAAACTGGCGAATTATATTTTGCAACAGATCATAACATCGACAATATCTTCATCGTGCCTATCGTTATTTCTAAAGAAGCACTCGAACAGAACAAGAAACATATCGAATCTGTTTGGAACGATAGAAAAGACGAATTCAAAAACAAGCTTGTCGATGGATATTCAGAAGAAGAAGCTCTTGAAATCGTTAAATACATTAACGAATCTAAGTATCTTGAAAACGATACATTCTCTAAAGCATTGGCAGTGTATGCTCTCGAAAACGACAATGTTCATCGAATCGAAGACGCTATCGAATCTAACACAAAGAAGATCGACGCTCTTAGCATTGCTGCTGCTTTGTTCCCAAGATATGGTGACGAATACATTAACTTTGAAGAAAAGAAGATCCTTTGCGATGAAAAATCAGGAATTCCTGTAATCACAGAACAAGATATCAATAACCTTAAGATTATCGGATTCAGACGAGATTTCATTATTCAGATTATCAGCGCAGGAACAGAATCTTACAAAATGGCTAAGAATGTTCTTGATACTGATACAGAAGATAAACGCAAAGAAATCACTGCTGCTTCATACGATGCAGAATGTCGTCTTATCGTAGATCTCGGTACAGACAGATGGGTTGACAGTCTCGACAAAGACTTCGATGCCATCGCTGAACTTCACAATTACGAAGCGACAATCAAGGGTTCTAAAGAACACATTGAAGATATCAAACAACAAATAGCTTCTCTCCAGGTTACTTCAAGACGCATCTCTACCAAAATTGAAGGTGGTGAATTCGTAAATATGTATATGCAGTTGTGCAATAATTACATGACACAGTTTGCTGCTAACTATTTTGCCGTTAAGATTGATACATGGAACGAAAAGAATTTCACTCCATTCGTAGATTTCTTAAACGTAACAAACGACAGAAACTGTAAAGAAAGGGAATATGTTACTAACAGAATTAAAGAATCTATTACTAACACTATTGCCCTTAACTTCAAACGTAATAAGTTTGGAACAGTTCCTGTAAGTTTGTTTGACCAGGCAGAAAGAATTGCAGATGCATTGTTTGATACAGAAGCTATTGCTGAAAATACTCCTGAAAACGAAATTGATAAGAAGATTATGGATTTGGTATTTACCAGATTCAACTTCATAGATAGTCTCAGCCGCACACCTTATAAATTTGCCGCTAGAATCTATCCTAAAGTATTCAATCTTGATTCTAAAGTTGATATCGAAAAAGCAGAAAAGACTTCTGAGGAATACATCGAAAAAGGATTCGGATATAATCCTTCTGAATTCTGCGCTGAATCAGTTGACGAAGCACTTGCTATTGGTGAAAAACTCAAGAAGATCAAAGAGTATCTTATTAACTCGACTGAATCTGACGACTACTGGCAGAAACTTAGAGACAGTCTCAATAAGTATTCTAACACTCTGAGTACTACAAAGTGTAAAGGAAATTTTGATAAAGCAAAATTGTTTTCAAAATATTTTGTTCTTCTCAATTTTTACGAATACGTTGATACTCTCGCTACTGGTTTTGCTAAGTGGAATGGATCTATTGATGAAGCTAAGGCTACAGCAGATTACAATGACAACTTCAGAATTGAATTCAATGAGAAGATGTTTACAATTGATGAATTCCTTAAATTCACAAACGGTAAACCTGCCGCTTATGTAATTCTCAAGAAAGTAACTGAAGAAGAAAAAACAAATATCAAACTTGATTGGTATTTGCGCGCTTCTCTGTTCTCTCTGTTCCTCCAGTCATTTGTTTGGGGATCAGGAAAATATACAGATTACTGCGAGAACGCTCTTAAAGATTCTAGATCTAAACTTCAGGAAGAATACGGCAAGATGTTTGTATCTGAGCTTGGTTTGTTTGTTCCAGCTATTTCTGTATTGGAAAGTGAAAATAAACCTATCGCCGAAGTAGTTCCTAATGATATGAAGATTAAACTTGGAACTAATGCAGTAGACGATGTACTTAAAGGACTTGATGATGTAGCTAAACTTAATGAAGCTCGTCGCACATATCTTTTCCAGAGTATTACTTATGTTTCTATTGCAGTAGACGGTCTTCTTAAATACTTTAATGTAGAATAAAAAACAACCTGGCCTTTCATGGCCAGGTGTTATTTTTTACGAACAATTTTGACTTTAAGTCTAGAGAAATCTGGCTCTAAACTTTTCCATCTTATTTGTTCTTCTGACCTTCACGTTTTAGAACTACGTTCGTAGCTTTTGTCTTTCAAGTTCATTATTTCAAATTCCAGAGTTTGAATCTGCAATTCTTTACAGAATATACTCATCTTATTCTGCGGACTTATTACACCTAATTGGTTTGAACGATCCTGAATAAACTCAAAATCAATACCTTCGTATCCTGGCCTATTTCTATAGGAATTAGTTGAAGCATCCCAGCATGCCTGACAGATTTCACTTACTTTTTCAACGTGTTTATCTATCAATTTCTGTTGATCAACTAAAGTATCAAGTTCATCTTCAAGCTCTTTCTTTTTCTTTTCAAGCTCTCTGATCTTTGAAGCATTAGTATGCTTGTATAACTCTTTTCCAACTTTATAAGAAGCAAATAATGTTGCTACAGTTCCTAAAGTTGCTCCTACAATAAATAATCCGGTTTTAAGCTTACCATCCATAGTAGTATCTCCCTAACCTTTATATTTTATATTTATATTTAAACCTGTTTAATCAAAAACAGAACAACCACGGCGTATTTATGACTCATTGTGGTGCTAAAACTAAATAACCCTAGAGATCAACAATGGCTCATACGTCCAAGTATCCTAGGATTTTATATAATCAATTTAGATTATATGCAAATCAAATAGAAACTCTAAACAGTTTCTGAAGAATCGGCTGAAGAATCATCTGACTGATTATCATCATTAGAGTCAGTACTTTCCATTCCAAACATCGTTTCAATATCTTCAGTTCCAGCTGCTATCGGAACACTGTCTAAAAACAAATCCAACAGTGTTCCGCCACCAAAGTCACAAAACATTTTACTTCCACCACTAATTTTTTCTTTTTCTGAATTTAATGATGGCCTTTTAACTTCCAGTACCATAAATTGTCTTGAATATTGATGTAGCTGTAAAACACAAAATGCCGAGAACACCGATTGCTACAAATCCTGTAACAACTCCTTTGGCTTCCTCGCCAACCTCAAACCTATAAGTCTTCTTAAGACCTTTTGACTGAACGTTGGTGTATTCCTTCATTACCTGAAGTGTATCGTCGTCAACTCCAATCTTACCAAAATCAACTTTTATATCTGCTTTCATAATTTTTAACCTCCCTTACTAAATAGAGAATATATAAAGAATACTTTCAGTAGAATAAAATATAATCAGTTTAACTTCATAGTGAACGACAAAAGGAAGTGCTTTAATGATACATGCTAATACTAAAAATTTCAGTTTTCTTAAAGTACATTTATTTTTGAAGAATAAAGGGATTAAAAATAATGCCTTCTTTCTAGAATTAATAGACGAATCTCTAGATGGAGTAGACGTTTTCGATGAAGAGAATTTAACTACTGAACAAAAACAAAGAATCATAGTTGAATGTTGTAGAAACCCTTGGTATTTTTTCAGAGAAGTATTACGTATACCTGCTGCTGGTCTTATAAGATTCGAATTGAACTTAGGAAACTTAGCAAGCTTATGGTGTAGTTTAAATAGCATTAACCATTATTTAATATTGCCACGACAGATTGGTAAAACACAGTGTGAAATGGCAATGTTCTTGTGGATAACATATTTTGGTGGAAATAACTGTAGTATCAAGTTATTCGCTCAGAACGATACAAAGGTAGAAGATAACATGTCTCGTATTAAAACTATGCGAGATAACCTACCTCAATATCTTCAGTTAAAACAACCGTTGGATAAAAACGGAGAAGTTATAACTTATACCACATTGGGAAACAAAGTTTCTGGTATGGCTCCAGCGAGAAGTGAAGCAATCGCTAACCAAAAGTTCCGTGGAGAATCATATAACTTGTGTAACTACGACGAACATGCATTCATCCCTTATATTGAACAGCAATACCGTTCTTCAGTACTTGCTTATATGGAAAATGCGCGTAAAGCAGAACTTAACGGTCAGTTACATTACATTTCCATCACTACAACTGCTGGATTTTTAAATACTAAAGAAGGACAATTCTCTTTTAATTTTAAAAATAATTGTTTCGACTTTACAGAAAAATTATACGATTTAACTATAGAAGAAGTAAGAGAGTTAATTCGTAATAACGCTAAAAATAACTTCATATTTATTGAATATCAATATTGGGATCTCGGTAAAGGCGATACTTATTTCAAAGAACAGTGTGAAGCTCTTGAATATAATCAAGATGCTATTGACCGAGAAGTTCTTTGTAAATGGAAAGCGGTATCTACCGTTCATCCTCTTGGTCAGCAGGTTCTAACTTTACTTGAAAAGAATAAACGAATGCCTATACATACTGTCATTTTGAATAAATTGTTTAGAATGAAGATGTATAAAGATCCTGAAACACTTGATTGGTCTATTCCATATATTATTGGTGGAGACTGTGCTAACAATGTAGGATCAGACTATTCTGCTTTAGTAATAATCAATCCTTATACGTATGAAGTAGTTGCTACTATACGAACAAATATGTTCAGTACCATGCTGTTTGCAGCTATGCTTGCTGATCTTATGAAAAAATACTTCTATAGATCAATCCTTGTTCTTGAAAGAAACTTGAATGGTGCTACTATTATAGATAGACTTATAGAAATTGATTTCTCATTGGCTAGTAGAATTTACGGACCAATGGATGAAAAGACTAAACAGATAAAAGAATTCGGTATTAATACTAATGAAAAGAGCCGTAAGATGGTTTATGGTCAGGTATTAAAGATAGCAGTAGATGACAGTTATGATCGTATTTACGATCGAGTTATTATAGATGAAATTTCTTCTCTTATAACTACTAGAACAGGCAGAATCGACCACCCTGTTGGTGGACACGATGACTTGTTAATCAGTTATCTCTTTGCTAGATGGTTCTTATTGTTTGGTAATAACAAAGACAGATATATTAATCCGTTAACTATAGGTTGTATGGTTCAAGAATTTGAAAAGAATAAAGGAGATGAAGATCAAATGAGAAGCATAATGAATGAAAAACTAAGTGATATCTCTGAAGAAAGCAAAAGAAAGAAAAAAGAAAACAATAACTCTGTTGTTGATACAGAAGTTAATATCAGTAGTACTGATCGTATCAAGAAACAGAGAGAAATGCTTAAACGCGGAGACGTAACTGAGTTAAACCTGAATAGAGTTAAATCTACAGCTAATGACGTCTTTAACAGTATGTATGGAATGTTAAACGATAGATATGATGTAGATGTCAAAGATCAGCTAGAAAGACAAAATGATGACGGTAAACTGTATACTCTTGATCCTGAAGAAATGAAGAAAGACGAGGATAATCTGTACGACGAAAAGATTCAGATGAATGAATATAATAGAAATATGCACGACGATCTAGATACTAAAGTACAGGTTATGCAAACCACTCCTCAGTTTATCCGAACTCAGCAAAGTCACGCAGACAACACAGTTAATGACGAGATGAGATATTTCTTTAGTCATTTACGATAAAAGAAAAAGACTCCCTGACAATTCACATGACAGGGAGAATGAGAAACATGATAAATTTTTAAACAATGTATTACATTATAATGAATTATTTAGATGTGGTATTTCTAAAATAACTCATGTCCGAATCTAAGTCTTGCTTAGAATAATTCGGACTGTAACACAAGTTTGAGTGGAGGGGTTCGTGTGCCCCTCCACTTTTTCTCGTGTACAAATAATATAATAATTCATCAATAGGAATTGTGTCTAGTATAGTTTTTAACTCATTAGTTATAACCATACAACCTCCAAAGTTTAAAATAATTTACTCCTTTTATTTCTCATTATTATAATATGAACGTGAAAGTCTATGTTGCTTGAAAATCCACTACAACACTTCCACAAACATTTCGGCATTTATTAGTACACGGAGATGATCCGCAGTCATTATTAGCACCACCCACGCCACATAATGCTCCACACCATAATTGGTGGCCGCAAAACGCTTGACAACTTCTAGCATCACCATAATACGGATCTGTATTCATGCAGAAACCTACACAACTTCCTGAAAATAACATCTTAATGACTTGGTTACCGATAATTTAAAGCATTAAATATATCGTTTAACTCTTTTATTATAGGTTTGTCAGGTTAATTATATAATTAACTTTTCTTTTATTTGATTTAGGAGGTCAGAGTAATGATCATCTTCGACCCTAATTTCGATTATGCTTTCTTCGATCAGTCCATTCCGGAAGACGAATATGAAACGCCAGCCCTTGATTCTAGCCTCGGCGCTTTAATCGCTGGTTTCTCTAGTCGTGGTGTGAAGAACAAAATAATTGAAAACCGCACTAGAGGTGCCCTTAAATCAAACTTTGGCGATGATTTTGTTAACTTTGATAAGTACGGTCAGGCTAACTTGCACGCCATGAGATTGGCTACCTCTAAGGCCAGAGTATTCTTCTGCTCACTTTGTCCAGACGATGCTAAGGTCGCATATTCTGTCTTCGGTGTATCACTTAAGACAAACGATAGAATTCCTGTCTACCTGAGGACAGATACTGTTCTTTCAGCAGATCGCACAATGGTATTGAACTTTGGTTCAGGATCATTTGTTCTCGACGCTAATGGTGAAAAGCAGCAAATCGAACTCACAGTCAATGGAACTCCTGCTCAGGGAACTGAAGGGGAAGACGGATATGTTCCAGCTGTTCCTGGCGGAACACAACTTGTTACTACTTCTGGCGTAGTATTGAAAACCGAAACCGTTACATTACAGAACACAAACTGGTTTGATAACGATGGTAACCCAACAGGTTATACAGGTGAAACTATTACACTTGATAGTGGAACAGAAAACGAACGAACATTCTATCCATTATTTGCTGTTTACTACTATTCACGTGGTAAAGGTGGAAACTATTTCGCTTATCGTATTAATCGTCAGACTAATCGCGATAAGAAGTCTGTTGACGGACGTCGTTACAAATTATACTTCTACGAACTTCTTAGTACTGGTAGTTATAAGCCACTCTATGGTGGTGAAGACTTTAACTTCTCATTTAACAAAGACGCTGTTTATAGTTCAGTTGATACAACTTCTGAATTCCTCGGAAACGTTTACGTTAATATCGACGAAAAGAGCGAGAATAAACCCCTCCAGCTCATTACTTACAATGATTCTTATGAAGCACTTCTTGATGCAATTGTTGCAGCAGGAGCTAACGAAGAGTCTAGCAAGTACGATATTGATGTACTGAACTGTATTTTCAAGAACGGTAATTCTTACAACAAGATCGTTGAACCTTCGGATTCAATCGATATTGAAAATACTATTATCACTCTTGATCACGGAACAGATGGTAGTATTGAAGTTGGAAACACAGTTAAAATCAACGGTGTTGATACTGTTGTTACTAAGGAAATCGCTGATGCTAAGAAAGAGGAACTTCTCGTTAAGTTCTTCAACTGTGATGTAGACGAAGATATCTTTGATGAGAAGATTACCGATATCGATATTCTTCCTGACGAGAATTATCCTGCTTCTGTTAAACAGGCTATTATGTCTGAATTCAGCAAATATCGTCCTGATATCCATCTTGGTATGGACCTTGGAACAGATGTTAAAACTGCTGAAGAAAGTATTAGTAAGTTCCGCGAAATTAACTCTTTCGTAAACAGTGACTGGTCATTCATGGTTTCTGTCTATGGACAGGCCGGTTTACTTAGCGATAAAGCAATCGATGGTTCTCCTCGTGTAGTTACTTCTACTTACGACTGGGCTGCTGGTCTCGCAGACAACTTTGCTACTGGAAACGGCGCATTCACAATGCGTGCTGGTGCTAATCGCGGTCGTGTTTCTTATTTCAGACCTTTCTGGGTTGGTAAGAAAAACAAAGCTAACACACTTGAGACACTCGAAGAACTGCATATTAACAACATTCAGTATCTGAACAAACAGAAACAGCTTGTTTATATGCTCGAAGATACTCAGTATGAAGTGTCAACATCTAAGATGATGTCAGTTCGTAACAGTATCGTAGTTGGTCGTCTTATCCGTATGTGTGCTGGTGTTACACCTTACTACAAGTTTGATGAACGTAATATTGATCAGACTATGGAAAGTTGTAAGTCTGCTCTTAAGAAGAATCTTAAGGCTGCAAAAGTTCCAGCTAACATTCTGGTAGAATTTAGCGTTTACCAGACAAAAGAAGACGCAAAAGAAGAGAATGCTCATATCGGCATCGATATCACATTCCCTAACTATATCAAGAAGTTCCATGTAGAGATCAGGGCTCATCGTCCTAGTCCTGCTGAGAGATAATTAGGAGCGCAAAATGGCAGAATCTAAATACGTAAACGGCGCCGATCAGGCAACTTACGGTGTTAACGGTATTGTCGGAGATCGCTTCACTTCAGTAGCTGGATGGGAGCATGGTACTGTTGGTTTTGCTGGTAATGTATATTCTCGCCTTGCAGCTGAGAATGGTATTCAGCCAGTAGATCCTACAATTACTGGATCTCGCGAACCGTTTAAAGTTGGACGCTTCTTACTTAAGATCTTGAAGAATGTTCCATTCTTTGATCCTAAAGTTATGGAAGCTTGGAGATATATTATTGAAGACAGTTCTCTGGAATTCTCTGGTATCCAGTCATATCAGCTTGAAACATTCCAGAAAACACACGGTGTTATTCGTCAGAATAGTACATATGTCGGAATCTATAAGGAAAATAATGGTGATTTCACTATTAAAGTACCTGAAACTGCTGGTCAGCTTGTAAGAAAAGCTATTGACTACTGGCACTTCGGAATGAGCGATCCGAAGACTGGTGTTGCGCATTTCTATGGAAAGGATATCCGCGACCTTCAGCCAAACAAGTCAATGACTATTCTCTACGTGCTCCTTGGACCAACATGTAGACCTGAAGATATTGAATATGCTGCAATCTATCACGATTGTGTATGTACTACACCTAAACATGACCACGTTAACGCTGGTGCTCTCGGTGAAGCAGGACAGGGTGTTGAACACGACTTGACATTCTCTGGAATCTTCGACCGTGGTCCAGAAGTTGACCGTCTTGCTGCTGTTATTGTAGACCGCGAAGGACTTTATGAGGAACGTTCTCAGAATGCTCTTCTTCCTGCTTACGTTTACAAAGAATGGCTTGGTGAAGACTCTGCTGATAACATTAACGCAGCTGGTATGACATTAGTTGACCGTCTTGCAGCATCTGTTGATCTTCCTACAGATGGCGAAAGTGGCATTAATGACGATGGTGGCATGAAAGTTGCCAAAGAAATACTTGCTGGTATTGATGTAAAAACAAATCAGGAAGCTTTCTATACTGATCTATCAACAGTAGGTGAAACTGCACGTGCAGATACTTCAGATAGTACAGTACCAGATGGTAAGACTGGTGCTAACGCTGGTGAAACTCCTGCGGCACAATAACCATCAATCTTTAATATATCGATAACATAAATAATGATTAAAATCCTAGGCCCTACGTGGCCTAGGTAACTTTTTTGTTTTTCTTTTTAACCACTACAACCACCAGTACATCCAGCCCTAGTAGGACTACGACAGTGTGCGCTACAAGAAGTTTGACAACCTCCAGAGCAAGTGGTGTTAGAACAATCTCCAGCACACCAACCGCTTCCTCCTTGACCAGTAGCACAAATCTCATAACAAGATTGACGCATATTACAGTTAGCGGCGGAACAATTCATCCAACACATTGAAACGTGACAAGAAGCAGTACATCTATTTACACAACTTCCTAATAAAAGAAAAAAGAACAGGAGGCATTAATGCCTCCTGTCTATTATTACTTGGTTTCAATACCAAGAATGTCCTGCCAATTTCTATTATCTTTTGTAGCAGGATCTAACCCAAGCTGCCGAAATATACGACAAATACGTCCTTCATATTCATCGATCTTCCAATCCTGGGTTCCCATCTGATCTTGAAGTTCTTTAGTGGTTTCAATCTCTACATACCATACACCATTTTTATCATAACTGTCTCTAGATACATAGACAATCTCTATATTGAAAGGTTCAGCTTCAAGAGTATAGAATATTGAAAACTTACATTTTGAGAACTTTTTAACAAGGCCAAGAGTTTTGAATAATTTAAATGGAGAATACCAATCTTCATTAGCAAGTGTTATTTCTTCTTCAGTATTATTCTCGTATCCATTTTTAACAGATTTAAGTTTAGATGTGACGTAAACTTTAGTATCAATTTCGTCTGGCCCAAATGCATAACACATGAATCCGTCAATATCACGTTCATCTTCAAGAATTCCAATTGCTTGATCTGTGAAGATCCTATCGGTACGTAAAATATGACAAGGAACTGTTTTCTCAACAGAACGAATTCTAAGTACTTTCTTATCGTATCCGATATCACCATGATCGTCTCTAAGATACACGTCTTCTTTGTTTTCACAGAAGAAACAGTTATTACGACCAAGAGTACCGAACTTATCGATTACTTCTCTCAATTTGCCATCAGGAATTGGAACTTTAGTTTCAATCTCAGTTATTTCCATCTCTTTTCTCCTTTTCATTATACCAAGGATTTAGTTCAATATCATCACAAGCTACATTATCAGTTTTACCATGTCTTCTCAGATAGCATACGCTGAAATGCACGCAGTCGGTACAATCATTTTTTTTTTATTTTCAGATTTTTCCTTCATGACGTTTCCTTAGTTAAATATCATTTTTATAACTTTGCATTTCAATTCTACATCTTTACCATTTAAATAAGAATAGAATTGTTCCAAATCCATACCATAAATTGTGATACATATATTAGGTTGCAGATAAATTTTAATACACTGTGATGTTTTAATACACTGTAATATCTCATTACATTGGATTAAAACAAGAGAAGTATTATCGCTCAAACTGTAATTAAAAACTACAATTCTACCAAACTCATCTTTAATTTGTAAATAGTATGTGGATGAACCATTGATATATTGATTGAGTTTAGTTACAACGTTATTATCCGTGTTAATATATTTATATTCGTTAAATTTTTCAGCAAAACAATTTAACGATAAAACGAATAATGCAATCACGATAAACACGTTTCTTTTCTTCATAATGTTTCTTTTCCACCTAAAATCATGATATGGTCAGTAATTTCTGCAGGTTGTTTATCACTGGCGATCATCAATCTGACACAATGTTCGTGCTTTTCACCATCCTCGTCGATGACAACTAAATCGCCTTCTTCGTTTAAAGGTTCTTTAGTATCGTTGTCAAGGTCTTGTGTGTTGACAACGATTTCATTGTTAATAAACCCTGGGATTCCAACTAATGCTTCACACAGGAAATCACGTAATTTTAATGCTTTTTCTTTCGAAGCATTCTCAAAGACTAAAGTTAGCATAATTTTATTCTCCTTTATTCATTAATCTGGATAGTCATATTCAACTGGTTCAGCAACAACGATATGTATTTGTCTATCACTTTGCGCAGCAGTTTGCTTTTCAATTTGTTCGAAAACGTTTATAAGTTCCAATGTTTCGTCGTCTACTTTTACTTTACAAACCATGTGCTTTAAAGCCTTGATAGCAATTTGCATTTGGTCTAAAGTAATTATTTCATCCATGGTTGCACCATTTTTATCGAATCCGATACCACACATATTTTTCCTCCTTTATTTTAAAGAACTATAATTCTTAGATGTGATATATTTTAGCAGCAATCATGTCTGCGTGGTGCAACAACAAAACCTCTGGAACTTTCTCAGTAATACTACTGAAATCCATAGTTTCCTGTTTAGAGGTGTCAAAGCATCCCATATGGTAAGCAACAGCAAGTTCCCAGTTCTTAGAAACGAAGAACATCGCGTCAACCATTCTACGGTATGATTCTGCTCCATGCTGGAAACTAGGTTCAGCATTTTTGTTGTAATCGTATACATCTTTTGTTGGATTATAAACGTATTTACCAACCTTGCAGAGATCATGTAGAAGAATAGCCATATAGTTACTTGCTACGCTGTCACAAGCATTTCTAATATTATAATTAGATACAGGTTCGAGATAAACTTTATATGTCTGCAATACAGCCATCAATACTGTAATAGAATGTCTGAACAATCCACCACAGAATGCACCATGATATTTTGTTGAAGCAGGACATGTAAAGAATTCTTCTGGTATACGAGCAAATTCAGTTTCAATTTCTTCCAAAATATTCTTTCTAATATAGTAGAAATCGATACTTACTTCTGTTGATTTGATTACAGCGTCTGTATCTAAGTTCTTGAATATAGCTGAATACAATTTAAACATGAACATAATGTATTTGAAATACATCTTGCGTATCTCAATATTTGTTGATGTTAATAACTCAGCAGATGTTAAACGTGATTCATTTTCAATCATTTCTTTGATTTCACATTCAATACCTTTTAAGTAATCCGTACAGCTGATCTTACCTTTATTTTGTAACACTTTAATCAAGTGTGTTACCTCGTTATTCAATAACGAATCATTCAGATTTTCAGCTTCTTTTGTGTGTAGTTCCATAACTAACCTCCATATTATTAATGAAATATATAAAGTATTATTACTTTATTAGCAGGAAGCTGTGTAAATGAAAACTGTAAAATACAGTGTCAATGGCCGAGTTGGTGTAATAACATGTGCGGAGGTGTACCTTGTACTAATACATGTGTAAACTCGGATTGTCATTATGATTGCATATCTGGATGGAGTAATCAGCGTATACAAACGTGTGATAAATGCTATACTAGGATGTGTGGCGATAGTAGTGGTTGTAGTGGTATAAATTTAAATCAAAAACATTTTTATAGCGCTAATATTTAAAAAATGTTCAAAAACCTATATAGGAAGTGAATAAAATGCCTATTAGACTGAAACAGACCACTAATACTAGTGATCAATTTTACCCTTTAAATGAACGTGCTCTTTCTGATGGTAATAAGGTAGGTCTTAAAGATCCTAATTCTAAAGAAACCAGAAAGAAGCTCACAACTTTTTCGAAAAACGTTCTTAAGTCTACTAAAAATTTGGCATTTGACGTTACTGATCAGTATGTTCCTAATTTAAAAGAAGTAAAAAACTCTTTTAAAGAAACAATAGCTGCTGCTAGAGAAGATACTAAAAAGGAATTTGGTCCTCTTCTTGACACAGCAAAAAAGATGTTCAGTGGTAATAAAGACCCTGGGGCTCTTAAAGAAAAGATATCTAAAGAAAAGAAAGAAATTTTAGATCGTTTGAAATCAGGTAAGTTTTACACATCAATGGAAGATGAAATTGAAGCTTCTTTTGGTGGAGATCTTGATTTTGGTGACGATTTTAATTTCTCTGGAACTTCCGATTCTTATGCTTTGGTATCTGAAAATGATTCTCTTTCTGAAGAACCTTTTGGTGGTGTTCGTAAAGGAAGAGTAAAATCAGTAAACGTATCTGCTAGAAATAGACAGCTTAAGAATAAAACGACTACTATGCGACCTAGTAAGAAGAAATCTTCTGGTGGAAGTAGTCAGTTACGTCTCGGTGATGAATTAGTCTCTAGTACTACAAGTAATGTAGGAAGTAGTATCATCAGGACACAAAATGAAATTTGGGCTAGATCTTATACTGCTGACAAACAGAACTTTGAGAAACTATATGGTTATCAAAATCAGATTCTTAAAGGTGTTAACAACATAGTTGAATTCAACAATAACGTTATGTCACAAAACGTTACTGCCCAAATGGAATTCCAAGGAAAACTTCTTGCTGCACAACAAGACAGTCTTGCTTCTCTTAAAGAATTGAAAGACGCAATGTTGGTAGTGAGTTCATATAAACAGGATCCTGAAAAAGAACACTTAGGATCAAAAATGGCATCTAATGCAGTCGGATTAGACGGCGTGGCATATTGGAAAAATATTAAAAAGAATATTACCGATTATGCTGCTAGTAATCCTTTACTTTCTGCTCTTATGATGACACCTATGATGGGTGATATGTTAAGCATGTCACAAGATACTGGGATGAAAATGGTAAATCCATTGAATATGGCCAGCAAAGGTTTGGTTAGCATGTTCTTGTCAAAGAACACTAAGAACCGCATGATGGACTTCAATGAATTGCTTAGTAATTTCGGTGGTATCTTTACTGGACGAATGAATATGCTCGGACGTTACGGTAAAGGTCCAATGAGTACTATAGGTAGACTCTTAGGAACACGAAACAATACTGTATCTGTTATTGATATGGGATTAAAAGATCCTAATGCTGTAGTCGGATGGACAAGTAAGAGTGATCGTACTCTTAACACAGTAATTCCTACATTGCTTGCTAAACAATTAGCTGTAATGAGTGGAAAAGACGAACTCCATTACGATTATAAAACTGGTAAGTTTAAAACCGTTAAAAGTACACAAGAAGAAATCAAACTTCGTCGTGAAATGGCTTATCAAAACGCAGACACAGTTTCATTCAATACTGCTATAGCCACAACTGGTAAAGGTGCTCTATCTTCTCAGGAACAGAGTTCCGTTAGAGGAAAAGAGCAAGAATATATAAAGACAATTACAAAGAACCTTATTAAGACACATCAGATGTTTGATCCTGCTTTGGCAGAGTCAGACAATATGATAGGAGATCAATTTAGAGAATCTATCACTAATGGTATTCCTGATGAGCATAAAGCTATTGCGATTAAGATGTATACTTACTCTTATCAGCACATGACTAATGCCGAACGAATACGTCTTAATGGTTCTATTCGAAATGTAAGTCAAAACCTTCAGAAGAATCTAGACATCATTAACGAAGATTACAAGAAGTATGGTGGAGAGAATGCTGCTGTTGAATCAGGTTACGAAGATCAACTTTCAGAAATGAAACGATCTATTGGTAACGGAGATTTGACTAAATCAGAAGATCTTACTTACCGACTTACACAAAAAGAAATAGATGACGCCAAGAAAGGTAGACCGTCTGCCCATTATCTTCAGGTTATGGCTCTCAAACAACAGAGAGACATGGAAATTAGAAAACTTGAAAAATCAGTCGGAATGAATTCTGGCGTAACAGCTGAAGTTAAAGGTTTTGGAACGCTCACTGGTGGTTTCAATACTGGTACAAGTAGCGTTCCTGACGGCGTTAATAAAATATTTAGATTGCTGGCTTCTGGTATCCCTGTTTATAACATGGGTAACCATCTTCCTAAACATTTGCGTAATCTTCAAAGTCAAATAGGTCAACTCGATGCTAAAGCTGCTGCTATTAAAGTTAAAAATGAAAAAGACGATGCTAAATTCTTTGCATCACAAGAAGAAGCTAGAGCTCAATTGTATCTTGATCAAGTAAGATTTAAGCGCACTCAGAAAGCAATGCAGATGAATGCGATGTCTTATATCTTACCATCTGGAAATGCTACTTGGCAATCTAATAACGTCATTAATCGAGGTGCAAACGTTGCTATGGACGCCATGAATGGTGTATATAGCAAACTTATGGGTGGTGGAGAAGCTGGTGAAGGTATTATGGGTGCTCTCTCTTATAAAGAGTTAGACAGACAGAATACTATTAACGCTATCCAATCACTCAGCAAACTCAAAAGCAAACTGATCTCTCAGGCTAATGATCTTACTGATTCTAGAAATGGAAAGCTTAAGAGAGCGGCAGGTAAGGGCGAAGACTTAATTGCTAAACTTGTTGATAAAACTCTCGAAGCTAATATCAATAAGCTTAATGCTATTAACAAAGGTGAAGATCCTTCTAAGTTTGAGAAATCTATACATGAATTTGGTAAGAAACTTAGCGACGCTTACGATAATTTCAGTAAAGAATACATCATGGAAGTATCCGCTAAAGGCGGTACTGAAGCCGCAAAAACAACTACGTTCAAAGATTTAGCAAACGATGCTAAAGCTACTGTAAGCTTAGGTGTAGAGACTGCTATTTCTGAAGGTAAGAATCTTGTTTCTAACGTTAAGAACAGTTCTATTGGCAAACTTACTGGTGAACAAAAAGCTGCATTCGAGTTATTTGTTGAAGAAGCAACTAATCCAAATAGAACAAGACCTATTAAAGAAATAGCTAAAGAATGTATTGAATTAACTGACGGTAATGAACTTATAAAAGCTAAAGTTGAAAGCGTTATGGCTTCTCCAATAGTTCAATCTATTGAAACAAATGCTAAGAAAGCAAAAGAAGCCGCAAAAATAAAAGCTAAAGCAGCTAAAGACAAAACAGAAGATATTATGGATAAAACTGAATCAGCTATCCTTGACGAGATGATCAATCTTGTTGGAGACGATGGTACTGGTAAACCTAAAAATCCTGTTTTGAAAGTAGAAGAAACTTTTGGTGCTGAACTTAAGAAACATCCTGCTCTCAAAAAGAAATGGAAAGATTATACAAAAACTGTTAAGAAAGCTAAAAAGACAGCGATCAAAGACGGTTTAGATGTTTATCATCAAGGTGCTAACGTAGTTGATGCCTTTAAACAAAGAGATGTTAAAGGTGTATTCAAAGGTCTTAAAAAGACAGGTTCTAGTATAGGTAACCTGTTCGGACACGCTTTTGGTAATTTCAAAGAAGGTGTAATCGATACTTTACCTGCTAGAGGTCTCTCTCATATTGATATAACTCACGGATATAAATCTAACGCTGGTAAAATCGGAGCTGCTCTTGGTGGAACATTAGGATTACTTGGTGGTCCATTAGGTATTGCTGCTGGAGCTGGCGTAGGTGCTCTTACTGGTAGAGTTATAGGAAAAAAATTTGATAAGAAATTCCCTATACTTCGTGGAGCTCTTCTCGAAAGAGGATATATGGATGCTCCTACTATGAAACCTAAAGATTTGTATGCTATGATTATAGCTATGAAAGGCAAACTCGGCATACAACTCAGAGCACATCCCGAATTTAAAGATCTTGAAGCTGTAGCTTATAAACGATCAATTGGTCAATTTATAGGTGATCAAGCTAAGAAAGTAGGACGAGCTATTCAAAAGACTGCTCGTGCTGGTTCTATGTTAGTGCATGGAACTTTCCCATACAGAAATCTTGTTGGATTACTTGATCAGACTATAAATGGAAATAAATCTAAATGGGATTATAAAGAAGACGTATATTCTTATGATAAATTCATGCTTTATGCAGCTATTAAATCTTTGAAACAGGGTACAAAAGATGAACAGAATATAAAGAATTCTCTCATGGGTACTAAAGAGTTCAGAAAACTTGAAAGACAAGTTGCTTCTGGAAAGAGCTGGATTCTTACTGAAATAGAAGACAAGATAGATTCTGCTAAAAAGAAGATTAACCGAATTCGTCATTGGAAGTATAGATACTTTATAGACTTCCTTAAAGCTAACGGACATCCTGAAGTAGAAAATGAAAAAGACCCTGCTTTGATTTATAGTATGCTCGATGCTTGGGGTAAATCTAAAAAGAATCAGAAAGTTTATAACGTTATTAAACAATCTAAAGCCTTCATTAATCTCGAAAAAGCTGTACTTGCTAAAGGTAAAGAAACTAAAGGAATTAACTTGAAGTCTTTACAAAAACATACATCAGGTTCAGCGGGAAAGAATCGACACAAGTATGCTACTCTTATTGGTATGCTTAAAGCAGCCAATATTCCAATAGACGAAAGTGATGTTAGTAGCATATTTAATGGAATGACGGCATATCTAGATAAACTGGATGCAAGAAATCCGGATGTTGCAAACGGTATACGTCGTTCTAAACAATATAAGAAACTTTGTGCTGATATGAATGTTGGTACAGGCGCGACTAGAAATAAACCTTTACATTTAGGTATAATCGGACGTGCTAAAAACTTCTTAGGACACATGTTCGGTAAGAAGAAACAACCTCAACAATTCAGCGAAATAGACGATCGCGTAAACGTAGAAAAATACGCAAAAGAACTTAAATCTAACTGGTGGAAGAAATTCTTAGGTAAGAAAGATGCTGAGGATATTGGCGTAATTTCTAAGCGTAATGCTGATTACCTTTTCGAGTCGGATGCAAACGAAAAGAAAACTAAGAGTGTCACTAAACTTGGTGCTATAGCTGGCGGAGTATTTAAGTTCAACAAATCTAAAGCCAAAGTTGCTAAACGCAAATCTGAACATGACGCACAAAAGATTTACAAGGAAACTCTTAAGAAGACTAAGAATCCTGTTCTCGCTAGTCTTGCTTCTATGAATGCCGTTCTCGTAGGTATTTCTCATCGTACAGATGAAATTACTGAAGGGGTAGAAGAAGGAAACAAAGGTAACGGTGGAGGAATAGGAGGATTCTTTAAGAACCTTGTGAGTACACTTGGTAAAGGTGGTATTATTGCTGGTTTAGCTTCACTTGCTGGTGTGGCTATGTTAGGCGGTGGTGCGATCTCAAGAATCAAGAATGTGTTCGGTAAGAACGGAAAACTTAAAGATCAAAGTGTTGCTGCTAAAGCCGGTTATTTAACTGGTATTGACTCAGACAATGTAGACGAATCTAAATGGGGAAATCTCGAACGCGGATTTAACGGAACTAAAATTGCCACCGCTACTGCATTAGGTGGTATGGGTAAGATGTTTGGTAATGTTAAGAATCTTAAAGTTGGTGTTAAGAAAGCATTTGCTAAAACCATGAAAGGTGCAACAACTGCTGCTGCAAAAGAAGGGCCAGCTGAAGTAATCGAGAAAGGTATTATGAGAGTAATCAAAGATCCTAAGATCATCAAAAAGATTGGTCCTGAGATCGCTAAGAAGATTATATCTTTGCCTAGAACAATTGCTGCTAGATTCAAGAACTTTGCTACACAAGGTATTAAATCTGCTAAGAAATCATTTGGACAAGCATTCAAATCTGTGCCTGCTATCGGATGGGCATTCGCTATCGCTGAAGCTATAGCAGCTTTCGCTGGCGGTATGAATAATGCTCCTAGATACTTTAACGTGTCTCCATCAGATTGTACAGCTGGTATGCGTACTACATCTGCTGTTGCATCAATGATCAAATCTATAATTCAATCTGTTCTTAGTATTACAGGTGTTGGTGTTGCTATCGCTATAGGAATTGATGTAATTATTCCTATGGATTGGCTAGTACAGACTTGTTACAAATTAGTTGCTAATAAAGCAGACGAAACTGAACTGAAATATAAACAGGAAGAAGAGAAAGAACGTGCTAAATCTCTTGGCGTCGATGCTGAGAAGTTAAGTGCTGCTGAAAATCATTCTCTCATATCTAAGACAGGATCTGCTATTAAAGCTGCATTCTCTAAGAAGACTTATGCTCAAATCGAAAAAGAAAAGACAGCTAAGAAACTTGGAATAACTGTAGCTGAATATGATAAAGCCAACGAGAACTATACTGCTGGAGTTAATGGAAGTTTCAAAGAGAAATATCCAGAATTCTCCAAGTTAACTTCTCCAACAGATGCTGCTAAAGCATTTGCTAATAGAGAAAAGGTAAAACTCCTCGAAGCTGAAGCTGAACAGATGTTCAGAAACAATGATAGCCAGTCTATCTATAAAGTATTTAAAGCAATCAACGACAAGAAACTTGGTAGACAAGATGTTAAGATGGAAAACCTCAATCAAGGATTTAAAGCTAAACTCATGAAGATGCTTAAAGATCCTGAGATTGAACCATTAAATCTCCAGATTAACGAAGCTAAACGTAATCCGTTTACTCAGTTTGCCTATTTCTCTAAGGGTCGTGCATCAGATCAACTCGCAGATGAAGTACTTTCATTAGCAGGATTTGGCGGTCTTAAATTCTGGGGTGGAGATAACTCAATCAACACTAAGACTTTGGGATCTCGACACCTTGCTGGTAATGCTGTAGATTTCAGATTAAGTAATTATTCAAAAGATCAAATTGCTAAGATTGGTGAAGTTGCAAACAAATATGGTATAGAATGGGGGGGTAAATGGGAAGGATTTAAAGACGTTCCTCACTTTGAAGATAAGTCTGCTCCTCAGTTACTTGCTACTGGTGGTATCGTAAGAAACACTAGAGCTCGTTCTATTACTCCTATTAACCATTTACTTGATACTGGTGATAAAGTTCATACAAGACTTAATCCAGGTGAAATGGTTCTCACTAAGTCACAGCAAACTGCTTTATTCAATAAACTCAAGAAATATGAATATCAAGACACTGTTAAGGGTACTAGTGCACGTAATCCAGTAACATTGAACGAAAGTCCACTTGTTTCTAACGATAAAGATACATTAGTTATTCTTAATCAAGCTATTGAAATTCAGAATAAGATATATGAAGAACAAACTAGACACAATAAAGTGTCCGAGGAATTCTTTGGAGCAATGATGCAATTCATGTCAGCTTTCTTAAGTGGAAAAGCTAGAGAAGGATATACAGAAAATAAACCTGATATGACATCTTCTCTTAGAAATGGATCGTACGATATTGCTTCAGGATACTAAAATATAAAGAGGAATTATAATGGCTGAACAGATGTTCTACTCAGCTACTCCTATGGATGGTAGAACTGCTGAAGAACGAGCAGAATCTGCCGCTACGGTGTTAGCTGCATTAAATTATTTTCATCCAGCTGATGGTTCTTCTGATACTAACAGGGTCCCTCCTGTTGATACCAACAAGAAGGATCCTGATTTTTTAGTCAACGAAGAAAAATCGGTAAATGCAGTAGATGCTATTGAAAACTCAATGCATCAAGAAAACGCTGCTTATATTACTGACCTCGGTTACACTTTAGATCTTAATAAAAAATTAACTCTACGTGATCTAGGTCAGCATATGACGGATCGTATGCTAGAAGCTATGTCTCAAGAAAAAATAAATCAAGACTTCAGCAACTTTGCGTTAGGAAGTCCAATGTCTATGCATAGCTCTGTAAACGAAAATCCTGTCATAAACATTTTTAAAAGTTTGTTTAGTAATCAAGGTTCAGATGGTGCTAAACCTGACTTTGTTTCTTATGATGATACTTCAGACAATTCTACTGCTGCTGACGAATTGCAAGAGATGATGCGTTCTCGCTATGGTGATTACGTATCAGATCTTAAAAATTATAGAGAGTACGTTAAAAACTGTAAAGGTCTTGCTATGGGAGAAGCAAATGTTGTAAATCCTCCGTTCATGTTTAATGAATTAGATGATGTAAGAAGTGATTTCCGACGTCCTTTCTTAGGAAGAACTTTCTCAGAAGAGATTTACGATTACAATATGCCTATTGTTTATTTTCAGCCAGGTATCGTAAATATTGATACTGCTGGTATTAAATTCATGTCAGGATTGATAAACAAAAAGACAGAAGCATATCAGAATTATCTTCGTGGTGATGGCGGAGCGTTAAAATGGGCGGCATCTAAAGTTGGTGCAGGCGTTAACGCAATGTTGTCTCTTGGCGGTAAATCTATTCTCGATAAAGCACAGTGGTTCAAATGGACTCCTACTATTTCTAAATACCTCCATTTCGTAAACGATCTTATTCTTGAACTTGCTACTTGGATGGGATTAATTGGTGGTAATTATGACGGAGACATAAACAGTAAAGACAAAATCTTTAACCAAGCTTTCAAAGAAGCTATGGACAAAATGATATCTGAAGATAGTAAATCTGATGGTTATGATTCCATGGATAAAGCATTTGACGATAACACTGCTAACAACGTCTTGGCAGACGATAAATATGAAGAAACCACAACCGATAATATAGATATAAGTACTGTGGAAAGTAAATCAGGATATATGGGTGGAGATGGTACATCAAAGAGTGTATTGTCAGTACACCGATGTTTACCGTTATTCAAAAAACCTGAAACGGGAAGCTCTAGCGGTTTTTCTGATTCCGATGAAGAATCTTCAGTATCTTTAACTAGATTAGTTGAAGTTGCTATTCCGTTTGCTATGGATAAAGGTGCACAGTCGTCTGAAACGTTCTCTAACTCTACACAACAACATCCGTTAGTAGAGCAATACAACCAAATGTATGAAGAGTCAAATGCTAATACTATGAAAGGCATTGGCGTTAATGGCGCTCAAGATGTCCTTGCTAATGGTCTCGACACAATGAACAATGTGTTAGGTTTTGGTCTTCAGAAAGGTAAAGATTTTGCCAATAACCAATTTGCTAAATTAGGATTGTCTTCAGAAGCCGGAATGGTTGCTGGCGGTTTAGGAAGATTCATGCTTCCTGAAATTTGGTCTGATTCCACATTCGATAAGTCTTACAGTATCTCAATAAAATTGCGATCTCCATATGGTCACAGACTTTCTATTTTTGAAAACGAATTTGTTCCTTTAGCTTTTTTAATTGGTATGACTGCTGCAAGAAAAATAGGTTTACAGTCATACACGAACCCATTTTATGTAAAAATGTTCGCTAAGGGTTTATTTTCTGTACCTATGGGAATGATTACTTCATTGAGTATTTCTCGTGGAGAAGATTCAAATGACCGAACCGTTGAAGGATTCTTTAGAACAACTAATGTGAATATATCTGTAAAGGATATGCTTCCAACTATGTGTGTAGGCGTTGGTGGTGGAGAAATGTCTATCATGAATGCCTCAAACTTGGGTATGAATAACTACATCTTTACTCTATGCGGTATTGACTTTGTTGAACGTGCTAATTATTTGACTATGCTTAAAAACAAGTTTAATAAATTGTCTAATTTTGTTATGAGTCATGACCCTACAGGTTTAATAGGTGATGGTGCAACTGGTAGATCAAACCTCTTGTTCCAGATATCAAACTCATTTGTTGGTAGAAATATTAGCCGTGCTATAAAAGCTGTTGGTAAGTCTGAAAACCCTTATCATAAGAGTTCACCTAACAAATTTTATTAAAAATAGAGAGGAGGGCGTAATGCCCTCCTCATTTTTGATTTCGTCCAATCCTAGTGACACTAGGCAGACAAAATAGACATATGTTCAATATTCGATTATAGTAAGAGTACCGTTATCAGGAGTATTTAATGAAAAAAACGTACACAAAAAAAGTTAATGAAAGAAAAATGAAAAAAGTACTACAACACACAAAAAAGGAAGTGCCGCACAAATATGCGAAGGAGTCCTTCTGGCAAAAACATCCATTGCAGATTCAAAGTGCTATCGATTAATCGATAACGACTCAATTCACGATCTCATTAAACTTCATAATCGAATATCTAGTAGATATCCAGCTACTGTCTCACGTTGAGCACACATTAAGATGTTTATTTTCTAACAGGATTGCGTCTAGAAAGTCCCAATACACACGCTCCGCTAGTTTTAGTCAAGTTTCTCGTGTCTTTAACGTCTATTGACAATTTATTTAACTCTCCACTAGGAAGAGCAGTGAAATCAAATCTTACAGAATTCAAGTAATAAACACCACCAATAGCAAGCTGTTTTGATGAATTTTGGAAATGTAATTCCACGAATTTATTTACTTTGAAATCTTCTATTCTAGCATTCTGTAATGTAACAGAAATGGATTGAGATCTAGCTTCAATTTCATTGAATCTGCTAGACATATTGTAAACGTTATTCATTTCATCGTAATCACACACTGTCTTTTCGCCAGTAGAATCGTGTGTCGGAATATTACGTTTTAATACCATTGTTACATCTTTTGCTGTACTAGAATCAGGTTTGTTTTTATTGTTGTAAGATACAGCGTCTATACTCTGATTAAATGAAGAAAAAGCGAAGTTGTTACCAACAAGCTCGCCTTTCAATACTTCATCGTCTGTATCAGTTATATACGGAACACCTAGATATAACGGTTCTTTGGAATCATTTAATGATCTAGTCATACTAGCCGCTTCGTATTTATTTGCGTCGACCACATACACATGAACCAAAGTAGTGTCTTTTTTCACGTGGTCATGACTATCTGCGTATTTATCCAATACGTATAGTATCTTATCATAATCGATAAACGGTTGTATTCCGTTCTCATACACGCCATACATTGTCTGTAAATAATTTATAGTAGGTATGAGAAGTAAAGGCGGAATAATAACTTCATTTGTTGTAATATTATTGGCAGGTTTATCGATAATGTAGCCTTCTATATGCTTTTGCTCTATCTGGCTACAAACCCAATTTAACACTGTACCTATCTCAAGTCCACTATCATCAGATAAAACCGCATTATACAATGTCTTCATTATACATTGAGCTGAGATTTGGAAAAATGACACATTAACTATTTGTGTTGGAGAATCTAACAAAGCAGAATCTGTTGAACGTGCATTTGCTAAATTCTCTTCTTCATCATTTATTATTTCATCCTCATCATATTTTGCACTCTTAAAAGTGTTAACATCAAATACAGGTTCAAAGTTAGATGTAAACTCTAAAACAGAATCTGTTTGTACATATGAACTAGTTCCAGATTTTACATCCGAATTATTACCGCCAGTAGTTGGAGAATAAATAATACAAGTACAGCTAATAGTGCATTCGCATCGTTTTTGTATAGACTTAAGTTTAACTACATCTGCTTTTCTAAATCTTAATTCAGAAAGCAAGACAGGCATAACTTTTTCTTTATACAAGCTTACTTTTGAAATACTGTTTACTCTTTCGGGATATATTTTAGTTTTTTTATTATTCTTATCATAGAATTCAAAATCCCATTTATATACATAGAATTCTTTATCTTTACCGTTTATTTCTGGAAAAGGCATTGAACTACTCATATATTTCCTCTTAGGTCAACCAGTTTATATATGACATGTGAGACCTCAATATATTGAAGTTTTCGCTTTGTCTTGCAATAGAGTAATCTTTTATTTTCTTAGTCCAAGATTTGAATAAAGGAATGATAACTTCATTAAGTCTTCCAATATTTTGATATCTGAAATCGAAATATGACTCATAAGCCATTAAAGTTTCAATTCCTTCTATATTAGATATCTCACCTCTACTCTGTAGATATAACATAAACTGATTACATATATTTATTTGTTGAGAAGGATCATAATGATTCTCTATGAAATCGTTAATGATTTGTATTTTTTCTACATTCTTGAAATGAGTATAATGAATCTTTATAGCATCGAGTTTAGCATTTCTAAACCTTACAGAATTCATATATTTTCCTATCAGTACATTCATATACTCAAGTTCAGCTTTGTGTCTGAAATTTCTATAATTCTCAGGAGACTTCATTATCTTAACCATATGTTTTTCTTTGGTTAAGAATGTAGTTGACGAGAATCCGTATCCCTTATAAATAGTACATGCTACTTTTGTAGGGAACAAATACATCAACTGTCTATCTGAATTTATAGAAGATATTACGAATATAGAAGAATGCTTAGTTTTAGAAGTAGGCGATACCGATTTCATATAGTTAATAACTGCTGCAACGATGTGTACATATAACGTAGTCCTACAACTAGCTATATTAGGAATGAAATATATGTTAGGGAAATAGTTAGTAAATTCATACAGCATATCAAGAATTTTACTATATTTCTCATAAACAGTTCCATCTCTAACAAACCCTACCAATATAACATGATAAACATCACGTATTTTATAGTAGTGTTTATAATGCGCATAGATATTCAATAATTCTATAGCAACATGAAGATCAAAGTCTTTATCGTCTACTAAACCTTCTCTGAATGTAGCAAGATCTCCTAATATACTAGTAAAATCAATAGCTACATAACATGTGGTTCCTGATATTAAATTTGTAGTTGAATTAGCAAATTGCATATCGAGTTCGTCGTAACGAATCTTCTCTTTAGCTGCAATACGTTGCATAATTCCAATATCATCATCTTGCATTTTTGTTTTCCTTTTAGTTTTGTTCATTCTTAAGTTTTATCGATACTAAATAAATAGATCGAAAACATCTCAGTGTAAAACAAAATATATAATTTTAATGGAGGCCAACTATGTCTAAGACAAAACAAATTCTTGCCGAACTCACAGAAGACCATCCAGTATTTAAAGCGGCAATGGCTGCTTATGATGGAGTAAGAACTGTACAGGCAAAGAAAACAGTGATGGATATTGTAAAAGCTGCACTTGAAGCCTGTGAGGAATAACGTTATCTCTAAAAGAGGTTAAACATGTCTATCAAATTTGACGATATACTTAAACCTATGGGTAAAGGGTTTTCAGCATTATCTATATTAACGTTAGAGGATCAGTTAAAGCAAAAATATAAAGAATATACAGAAGCTACAATAGAAGTATCAGGTATGAAAAATAAAGATACTTATTTGTTGTGGTTTACAGTTCCTTCTAAAGAAAATAAAGAATATCCCGGTGATGTAATTTATTATGATATTCTTTTTGAAATAATTCCGCCTAATTCTTCGTGGAAACTAAAAGAAGACGTTAGAGAATACGATGTTAAAGTGTTCAACAACAATCCTCGTTTTATGTTTACATTCGATTATGTATATAATAAACATAAAGCGCTGATAAATCTTCCTGGAAAATTCTACAATAAATATGCTTTAAAAACATATCCTAAAAAGCGTAACCCTCAGTTACTCTTAGGTCTTGATGAAAATCTATATCATTGTGTAATGTATATGGATAAACATCACTTGTTTAATAAAGACACTCTAGACACATTATGTCTTAGTAGTAATCTTTCTATGAAAGAAATCTTGTCTGAATTAGTACCTCAAAATGAAAAAATGAACGAGGTTACTGATAGGGATTTACGTCATAGAGCAAGTACAAGGCATAAAAACTCTAAAGTATGGGAACAAGGAAGCGATAAAGCTAAGATAAAACAACAACTTCTTGAAGAAAGCAAAAACTTACAAGAATTAAGAGCTAGAAATCCTACTGAAAGTAAGATTCTTCAAACTCAGATGCTTTCTAACCTACGTTCTAGATTAAGTCTCTCTAACTTAAAAACCAGTGGTTTAAAAGTAGCCAATGCAATGAAGTCTAATCTTCATTCTAATTTAAATAAAAAACCTGAGAAAAACAAATCTAGTTTAAAGAGCAGCTTAGGAAAATCTTCCTTAAAATCTTCACTTTAAAAAAAGAAGGAGGTTTTTCCTCCTTCTTCATTTTGATCATTATTTCGCATCAAGTTTGCAACCGAAAGACATCATTTGTTTATTAGTAGCCAATTGTGCGTTTAATTCTAATTCTTTAGATTTAATAACGCTTTCATTGTGATTTTTCCATCTTTCTGTAAACTCTTTTTGTATAGCAATAAAAGTGTTTGCTGCCTCTGTAACAAGAGCAGTATTTCCAGCTTTTATTGCTTCTGTTTCAGATTCTGTGAAATCATATCCTATACAATTTCCGGTTTTATCATCAAATAATAATTTCATATTATTTTCCTATTAGTATAGCTATAATATTTAAAGAGTTATCTCTACTATACTATATAGATAATATGAACATCAAAAGGTGTATAGAATAAAAAGAAAACAGGGACCTAAAGTCCCTGCTTATTATCATCTGTAAGCTGCAAATGGATCGACGAATGTAGAACACAAGTTCATGTCATCTATATTTGAAGCAGGTAAATTCTGCTGAGGATTAAACATATTGTAACCGCCCATCATTCCCATTCCGCCCATCATAGGGTTCATCATACCCATTCCCATCATCGGGTTAACTTTAGGAGCAGGAGCGGTTGGTGACTTAAATGAGAATACGCTCTTACGATCATGTGATTCTTCTTCAATCATATTTTCTTCAGCCATTTTAGTTTTGAAATACTGTGCTTCTGCTGTGTTGTTTTCAGTTGCTACTTCTACAGCACCTGTTTCTTCAACGATAGGTTCGTCTCCTTCTTCAACTTCTTCCTGACTAACAGTCATTTCTTCTTCTGTTGGCATACTTGTATCAGGAAGTACACCTACTTCAGGAGTAACTGCAAGTTCTTCACCACCATCTGGCTCTGGCTCAACATATGGTGTCAGTTGACTAGCAGGGAACATATTTGTCAAGAACTGTTGAAGAGCAGGATCGTTTCTATCAGTACAATCGCCTACTTCAACAAAGTTGTTTACACTAAATGGCAGAATATCAACAGTTTTATCATCCATACCTTCAGTGTAATCAACCATATCAGGATTCAAGACATTTTCCTGTTCAAGTTTTACCTGTTGTAAGAATCCTTGTCTTGATTTATTCCATTCATCACACATCTTCTGAGTTTTGTTCCAGCCTCTATCAATATTCTTAAATTGTTTAAGCGGTTTAGTTGCACAGAAGTTGTTATAGATCATTACAGCCAATCCCCAAACAGCCTTAGTAATCTCCTCAGAAGCATACTTCATAAGCTCTTTAGGATTGTTAGGATCTTGTATATCAACGATACCGACTTCTCTTAATCCAGCATTATCAGTCTTTGTATAAATCTGGAGAAGTCCATCGAATTTAGCATCGTAATCTTCTTCATCTGTTTCATCTAACGCTTTCTGATCTATATAGAATGGGATAAGAACTTTCTTGAGTTTAACCAGAACAATACAAGCATGTTTATAATTCTGGAACGGATTAAACAACTCCAACTCAGGAGTGGCTTTAATATTCAGATAATGTCGTTCATCAATAGGAACAACAGGAAATATAAATGGCGGATTCTGAGGGTCGTTTGTTCCATCTATATATTTTGGATTTTGATAAAAGATCTTATTTCCAGATCCATCTTCCAAAAATCCTTCAGATGTGATATGATATCCAGCTGCATTCAATAATGGTCCTGCAAACTCAGTGATCATATCAAAAAATACTTTACTAGCATCCATAAATATAACTCCTTTCAGTTTTTCAATATATAATCTTAGAAAAGTTCGATATCAGTCAAATAATTGACAGACTCTAATATTTCTGAACTTATACTTCCAAAATTTTTATTAGTAACAATCAATCCTGCTGCTTCTGAAATATCATAATCTTTACGTGCTATTTTGTTATTTACTAAAGCTCTGAAATGATCACAATGAGAAGAGTTGATATCAAAACTCATTTCTTTATAATCCATATCGGTTACTTTAATAATAGCTAAATACGCATTAGTAAACACATTGATTCTAAAATGCCGTTTTTCAACTAAACTGTAATGAGAAATCAAGTCTACTAATTTTGATATTTCTTTAGCATATGCTCCAAACATAGCCAAAGCAGACCTATCATCTATTAGTTCTTTACAATATGAAAATCTAGGAGTAAACTCTTTTGTTTTAGTGTCTATAGTTATAGTACTGTCAAAAGGATATCCTAATCCCCACTGTGTAAAGAACGAATCCAATAAACCTACGAAATTTACATAAGGCATTTGGATAGTATCTTCAATCGAATTAATTCCGAATCCTATAAATTCAGGATTAAATGTACTTTCATGAATGAATTCGTCTACGTATTTAGAAGGATAAACTCTGTCTCCTTCTTGTAGTACATATGTACTGTTTGCTCGATCCTGCCAATTCCAATAATCAAATTCGTTAAAATTCAGAAGTTGGAAAGTTTTAGTATCACTGTAATTCGGCGTTTGAGATTTAATGTTACAACCTATTCGTTCCCCAGTAAGCAAATCGTTTGTTATCATAATACTACTATCAATATTGATTCGATTGCCAATACTGTGCTTATAGTTTTCAAAACTTCCTAGACTACAAATTTTAGTGATAGTTTTCTCTTTAGGATCTATATGGATCTCTTCTATTCTTGCTCTACCTTTAGGAGACACTGCTATGCGCCTCCTATTTAAAAGGTCAGTTCTTTTAAGAGGAGATCTAGTTGAAGGCTCATATGCTGGTACAAATGGTTTTATCAACATACTTCTCCTCCTACGATTTATAAAGATTTTTCTCTTTTTGTTTTATAATAAGCCTGAAGATCAATGAGACCTCTATGAATAGTCATCATACATTCAGAGATTTCATATTCAGTATTATTTAAGTCTACATCAGATATATAACCTGTATCTTCATCTTCAAGTTGATCAAGACCTTTCTTTAAAGATTCAAGATTGTCTATCGCTTTTTCAATAGACAACCTCATAGCAGGACCTAAATCTTGAATTTCTTTATTATATTCATCAATGGCTGATTCAATAGCCTCTTCTGAAACAATTCCGTCAATCACAGGAATATTCTTTCTTCTTTCCATTTCTCCAGCTTCAACTTCTTCCATTTTGTTTCTCCTACCTCATAAACATTTCTTGCTGAAATAAATCTTGTTGATTTTGATATTGTAAGTTTAGTGTATCTTTCATATAAGAGTCTGTTGTGTATCCATTATCAATTGATGATACTGGATTTTTGTTAGACATTACTTCGTCCACAGTTCCGTTATTTTCAATTTGGCTTGGAACTATAATTGGAGATTTCACATAATCCTTGAAAGTTATTCTAAACTTATCACTTATAGCAGACGGATTATAGAATACTTTTACGTGTCCTACTCTCTCTTCAATATCATGACATTCAGATTTAAACAAATCTACTGCCGAATTGAGATTGTCTGCCAAATACTTTGGTGTATACTGTTTTCCAAACGGAATAATCCCACCTTTTACATTTGCACCAGGTTTACCATATCCTAGTGCATCACTATCATAAATGAATGTTGCACCTTGTCCTATAAAACTGTTGAATGCTGACTTCAAACCGTTACTGAAATCAAAACTGCCTTTACAAACATTTTCAACTTTAGGTAACAGTTTAAATGCGTCCAATCTAATAGTATCATATTTTAAGATATTCATGTATATAACACTAGTATGCGCATCAAACAATTTATTCATAGCAACTTTATAATTATTATCATATCTAAGATCTATAAAATCACCAGTCATGGCATTCATATGGAAATCTGTATAAAACTCTGGAGAAAGACTTATTGTCTCGCATCCGTATCCTGCTATTCCTATAAAGTCAGCTAAGTCTGCGTCATCCATCTGGTGTAATCGTCTTGACCAAGTACCAGGAGCAGAACTTACGATTTCTCCACTAGGTAATACCGTTTTCTCAGTAGATGTCACATTATCTATTACAAACATTGCATACTGTTCTCTCAGATTACCTGGGATTGTTGTGTAAATATCTCCAAAATACACAGCAGATCTAATAATTCTCGATCCTGGTATAGTTAATGCTTGTGATAATGAATGTTTTGCATCAAATACTACTGTGTTTTCGATACACGCTTTTGCATGTGTCCAATTACCAGTATTATATTCTTCATTACTAACAAATACATAAATGTTTCGTTTTCTACCAATGATACCTAATGAATTATTATCTTCAACATCGTTGACGTCGTAACGTCCAAAATTTCTAAGTAACATTTATTTCTCCTTAAGAATCACTACCTACAGCAAATACCTGAACTATATCATCAGAATCGCTGCTTGACAGTGTACCTATTGCTCCTAAATGATCTTTCTTAAGAGTTCCATCAAGTTCACGTGTCACAGTATTCTGATATATATTTGTAAGGCGTATTACAGCGTTATAATTGCTTATATGTATACTCAATCTGTTTGGACAAAGATTATTGATGTAAAGTTCATCTGGTACATCATTTGTCATTTCAACTACATTGTCTATTTTTTCTGAGATATCAAAAGCTATCTTCAATCTTTCTCTTTGGATTGTTTCTTTTGGAACTCCTATGAACTTAACACTCTTAGGAATGACAGAAAACAAGCCGGATTCAAGATCTATAACTATATCAATTGCAGAAAATATAGAATGTGATATTGAACAGAATACATCTATAAATATTCTGGTTATAGTAGATTTAAGTGATTCCATATTAGCCCTCTTTCCATTGTTTAAATCAACAATAGGATCTATAGCATACGGAACTAAACTTTGATCTATGATATTTCCTTTAGCAGGAATATCTATAACTGCAATCTTAGTATATTTATCTATCAAATCTCTTAATGTATAAGTAGGACATCCAGAATAATCATACAAGAAATCACCAATCTTTAAACCTTTATACTTATTACTTAACCACATTTGATCTTCTACATTATAAAATTGTGGATAAGGTTGAATAACATCGGTTCCTAAACGACATTCTATTTCTTCGTCGAAACAACTAGATGCTGGACCGCCACATGTCAACAAACCGTCTATACTACTTATGGTTATAGGGTCTGGATCATGTTTAAACAATTTAGGTGTGATCTTGTTAAGGTAAGTTCCGTTCATAAATGTTATCACAGCTTCATAGTTAAATTTACCATCTGGTAATAACAAGTCTTTGGCATAACCTCTATAGCAGTTTCTATTTTGGAGACTTACTCCTTTGTTAATGTAAAAACCGACACCTTCTACTTGACTATCGTTTATTAAGTATATATCGTATAAATTACTAGGTCCATTAAAATTGCCTATGATATTACTGTAAGAGCACTGGTGTGGATTTTCGTATCTATAAATGAAGATATATCGATTTTTCTGTTTTATATTTTCGATATCATCCACATCTTCTTTTTCTTTGAAAAAAGGTTTAATCAGCATTTTTAATCTCCTTTTGTTCTATTATATACTATATATAAGTAGAAAAATGTTTATTTTTTGAAATGTAGAAAAAAGAAAACCTCCCTGCAATAGGGAGGCCTTGTTTTTACAAGATGAATTCAACGAAGAATCTTAATACCTGTTGACGGATAAGATCATCGTTTCTAGGAATAATCTGACCAGTAAGATTACTGTCTGGAAGATTATAACTGAATTCATTTGATGTCAAGAATGAAATTCTAGAGCTGATAAAGTTATTTTTCTTATCAATAATATTCTTGATATTACTATATTTGTTATTGATAATATACTGATATAACGGATCTGCTACCAGCTGCTGGTTAAAGATTCTTGATTCTTTCTTAGCAATGTAGTGGCGGTTCTTAATACCAGAAATATAATAGCTTAATTCACGAAGGCCAGAAGCTTCAAGACGTTTACAAATCATCAACATGAGACGAATGTAATTTTCCTGATTCAAACCATAGAGATTTTCAGTTCCACCGAAAGCAGACAAACAGCTACTGAAGATAGCAAATGTCTGGAATTTATGGAAGTGAATATTCTTCATATAATATTCAACGTCTTCAGGATTAATAACAACACCACTTCGTTCAATAATTTTATTAACTGTATCTGTTGTGAAGGTGTGTCTAATCAATACTCCAAATGCATCATGTTTAGCGTTCATAGCATCAAACATATCAGATTCTGATACTACTGCATTATCATTATCATCTGAAGCATTATCAATTTCAGAAATCTGATTGATGTTATAGAGATCTTTCTTACGTAAAGTGTAATCCAACACAGACTTACGTGTAACAGTTGCAAACATGTTGATTACATTACCATTAAAAGATACTTCAGGAATGATATCAACGATAAGTTTACTTACAATCTGCTCTGTAGTAATTTTAGGGTTTACACCAAAGTGAGCCTGACGTTCCCACATAGTTTCATCAGACTTAATTGTATCAAATACTTTAGTCTGAACGAAATCGTATACCTTCTGATAAACATCGGCAGGTCTATCGTTTGCAGATATAGGAACAATTCCTGGACCATATGATTCTGCTATAGGGAACAAAGCAGTAAATACTTCAGTAAGAAGAACTTTTGCATCTGCTTCAAAATGTGTCTTAAGATATTCAATACACAATGGAGCAACGAAATGTGTCATTCTTGATACAATATAAAGTACCTTAATATGATAATCCAAGAATGTAATACTATCAATGAAGTTGTCTTTATTTTCTTTATACTTAATGTCGCCAGTTTCTACATAGTTTTCATTAATGAGTTTACGGATCTCATTAATTATTTCTACGTCAAACAAGTTAACAATAGAAGATACAAACTGTTTTACGTTTCCCTGCTGGAAATTATCATTATCAAGATCACGTTTCATACAGTAATATCTATAAAGGAAATTTTGAGCAGCTTTCTTATTCTGATTAAGTATAACGTTCATTGTGTGACAGAATACATGCGAAAGTTTGCGGTAAGCTTTCTTCTTATTACAGCTTACACTAAAGTTTTCATAATCTTCAGATTCTTTTCCGAAGAATTTACTAAACTTAATATTCATGATGCTTTCTGTTGAACCGAGAAGTGTGCAATATCTAAATCCTTTCCAATCAGGTTCTTCACTATACAGATAGTCTTCCATAAAATCTCCGTCAGGAAGACCATCATCAGTATCTAATTCCTTAGTTTTCTTTTTAGATTTTTCTTCAGAAGAACCGTCGTCATCGTCCTCAATATCATTTGATCCTTCTGTTATTTCTAAAGCTTCATTTACCATCTCTTCAATGTCAAACTCTGTGTCTGATTTTTTAGCCATAAAATATTCTCCTTGTTTATTCTATGTAACAATATATAACCTAGATCGTTTTTGCATTTTTATGTTGAACAAATTTTAACAAGAAAAAAATAACCCGCACCAGTATATCTTCAACTGGACTATTGGGTTATTTAATTTAGAGGTTAATTCTTTTCGACTCTTTTGTCTGGATCGAAAGTAACTCTTTTGTTAGGATCGACTTCGATTTCTTTTCCAAAGATAACCTTAGTACATGATCCTACCGGGATTGTTGCGACAATTACGTATCCCTGCGAAAGATATTCACTAATCGAACCTCGCTTAATATAACGAATAGATTTTTCATTAAAATTAGCATCAGTGTGTTCATACATATCAACTTCAATATATTCCATATTGTCCTCCTACATTCCAAGTCCTAAAGACTGTTGCGTAATGAATTTAAGTTGAGTATCACAGTTGATTTGTACCTGCTTGGTATATTCGCTATTAGCGTTTTGTACCTGCTTGGTATATTCAGTCTGTGCGAACTTATATCTTTCAGTTACTTCTTCCTGGGTTTTATTATAAGAATCCCAGAACTTTCCCTGATCATCATTGTCGTTAAAAATGACCTCTGACAATCTGCCTTTTTCGTCGTATATTACTTTCATAATACCCTCTATCTCTATGGCACAGCTATAATATTTAAAGAGTTATCTCTACTATACCATATAGATAATATGAACGTCAAGTATTATATAGAATAAAATCCACTACAACCACCGTCAGTTTCCCCGTTCCACGCTTTAGACGCACAACTACCACAATCGCTTAGACAATCTCCAGAACTACCACATTTAACTCTACACCAAGTGTGACATGATGACGAACAAGATGCTCCACTACCACATCCAGAAGCACAATGTCCCCAACACGAACCGGAACACAAAGGTTTAAAAATACAAGCAGAAGTGCACGTGTCGGACGAACAACCGCTTCTCGATCCAGAAGGGACTTTACACGTGCCACCATAGCAATTTATAGCACAGTTAGATCCACAATTTCCATTCCAACCTAATGTATCGCCGACACAACCACTTGTACATGCATTTACACAACTTCCTGAAATAGTACATTTTCGACATTTAAATGACTTAAATGTTAAATTTCCCTCTATATAAAGCGAGGTTATTATATGGCATCTAATAAAAACTCCGAAATGGATAAATATATAGACAATGGTGAAACAGTAGATGAATCAACAAAAGTCTATGATAAAAGCGTCGCGCAAAAAGGAAAATCGAAATGGTCTATAGGATCTGCTGTTAAAGGATTTGTTGGAGACTTAAAAGAAGCATATTATGATATTAAAGGAGTCTACTCGGACTTCCAAAAAAAAGCAGCAGATTTATCTAAAAAAGCTAATCTAGACGGTCTTTTAAAGAAATTAGGATTAGGCGATTCTAAATTATTAAAATATCTTTCTAGTAAATTCGGTTTAAAATCAGGTCTTTTTGACTCTTGGGCATCAGATTTATTGAATGCTGGAATGTCGTTTATTGGCACTATGTTTGGTGATTTAGGAAACGGTGTTCTTCAAAGTCTTTACACTAAATTAAACAACGCTAATACTTTTGACGTTGTTATCTTAAATAGCGTAGTGAAACCTTTACGATATACTGGTGCTAATCCTAACTATAAAAATACTTTACTTAGGTGTTGTTTGGAATCAGATATGCCACAATGTTTGGAATACTTAGACGGTTACAACGGAACTAAATATCTCCATACTAACAATATGTGGAAACGCGGCACTTATGCTGCTAAACACGGTAGCTTTAAAACTGCTAAATATGTCTGTAATCAGTTGAACGAAGAACTAAAGAAATACGACAACAACACTGCTACCGGTAATGAAGATACAGCATATTGGTATAAACTCAAAATGATTGATATAACTAAAACCGTTTTGGTTTACGGTTATAGTAACTTGACTACCGATATGTGGAACGATTACACTAATGTCAACCAAGATCTTCTTAGAAATTACTCTTATTATGGCGATAATGATGTAACGTTTAATAAAAAATTCAAATTCACTAACAGTGATATTAACGTTATGGCCAAAATAGTAAATGTAAATAAATTTGGTACTGATGAGAATAACAAGAATCAGTCTAAATTTACTGGTGGTTGGATGGATCCTGGTGCTGGTGTAACTATAGACGTATCAAACATTTCTCATCAAGTGAAATACATTGATCCTAGAAACGGCTGTATTAAACAATTATACGTTGTTATGGCAAACGATGTTACTTCAGATGATCGAAGATTGGTAAATCAGGAATTGCACACTAGACTTAAATATCCCACACTTGATATGCTATCTAAATCTACTTCTAAGATGATCGATACTATGCTGAAAAGCAAAACATACAATGATCTTAGATACTTGATTGATACTAATGGTGATAAAAACGGAGAAGGGTTCGTTGCTGGTTTAATTCATAACTCATTAAAAGAATTGCAGCGCGTAAAAGCTCTTAGAACCATAGATGATATCTACCGTGCTCGTACAACAGTTAATAATCCGGCATCTGATATTGGTGATTTCAACCCGTACGTTGCACCAACAGATAACAATAACACTACTACATCTATCAGTACATCAACTAATGTTACTCAAAGTGAAGAAGAACAAGAAATAGAAAATATTATCGAAAACAATATCGTAGACGATCAAGCAGCTAAAGATATCGGACTCACATCTAACGACTTTCGAATCATAAATGTTACAGGAATGTCTCCTGAAGATCAAACTTCTGCTGTTACTTCTATACTTGGAGCTAGCACTGAATTCACTTTAGCTGATACTAAAACTCTTAAGCGATATAGTGATACTACAAATGCATATGATATAGAGCATACTTATTTATTGTACTGTAAGAATACTCGAGCTTACGCTAGTACAGTAAGTACTAACAAAGAACGCATATTCAAACAATTAGTTGCTATGAATATGCTGAAGGAGTATTCTTCTAAATACAGTATAGAAGCTCTTAAATCTTGGTATGGAGAAACCACTAAAGAACCGGTGTATGAAAGAGATACCAGCGGTAATATAGTTTACGACGCAAGCGGTAACCCTAATACTTTAGGTTATATTTCAACTAATACCCCTGATTCAATAATAAAGGAATTCCTTGATAAATTCAAAAATATTGCTAAATCGATAAAGAAATATTATTCCGATAAAGCTGGAAACATAAAATACACTATCACTTTTGATAATCAAGGAATAGGACAAACTCCTGATCCTATCAGAGATATATCTCCTTACTCTACTGTGCCTGCTGATTATGAACCAATTACATTAACAGACAGTAGTAAGAAATATGTATTTTTAGGTTGGGCTGAATCTTTTGATTCTGAAACTATCTTCGACTTTGCTAATTCATACATATCCAAAGATATCACACTTTATGCTCTTTGGGAAGAAGCAGACAACTATATCTTGGAAGCTAAACTTTTAAGAGAAAATAACTCTACTCTTGAAGAAACCGTTTATGCTACTATAGACCATTCCACAAAGAGTGTCTACTTCCCAATAAAGACAAAAGAAAAGACTTCTGGAAGTTATATAATCGATCTCACTATCTCAAAAGGTGCCACAAGTACTATTGTATCAGGTTCTACAGTGTTCTTGTCAGTAGACGGCAATCAGACAGTTGTGGTAACTGATATTTATGGAGAACGATACAATTATTCTCTCAAACTTGTAGAAGTTCCAGACGATGCTAAACGCATAGCTTATATAACTAAAGAAGGTGTAATCGCTGGATTAGGTAACAACAAACTGTACTTAGAAGCATCTAGTCAAGACATCGATCTCTCAAGTTTGACTTGCTCTAGAATAGGATTTAACTTTACTGGTTGGTCATTAATGTCTGACAATACAGGCAAAATAGAATCTGTATCTTACGAATCTGTTGGTAGTTTCACTAAAATTTATCCTAAGTTAGTTGAAAACGAATACATTATTACTTACAACGATAAACTTGGATCTACTTTCTCAGGTAAACATGAAGCTAATTATCCTACAAAGTTCACATATAAAAAAGGTGCGAAGCTTGATACTCCTGAAAAAACAGGTTATTACTTCTTAGGATATTATTCAGATCCTGCATGTAGTGGCTCTTCTATATTACGAAATATTCCTAAGTTCTATGGACAGAGCAATATAACTGTTTATGCTTCTTGGGTTGACCAGACACTATACGATATTCAAAACAATGGAATATCAGTAGACGGTTATGCTATAAACATAAACGATATCACGTTCTATACAAGATTTATTACAGAATCTGGAGAACAATGGGCAGTAACAAATACAGGTTTAGCTAGATATTCTTCTGCTGGCGATAAGATCTCACAGGCTAGAGTTGCTAAAAACAACACTCCTCTTGGAATAGCATTTGTTTCTAATGCTAACATTTTCCTTTGTGTGGCTAAAACTGCTGGTGGAAAAATCAATCTGTATTATTCAAAAGACAGGGGATTAACTTGGACTTTCGCGATGGAAGTTACAGAGTTTAATATTCAGTTCTTTGTGGGTACAGGTTTCGAAACGCTTGAACAATTGTCTTTCTTCTTAAGAGTATTGTATAATGGTATTCTTTTTGAATTGAAAAACAATAAACTTTATGCCAACGATAATTTGTTCTTAGATTTCAATACAGTTACTGCTCTTAATGGTAAAACTGTATCTGGTATATCAGTTACATTGGACGGCGCTTTCTACTTACTAATTGTAGGTGTGGGAGTATTCAAACTCACATTCAACAACTATTATTTCGATATAGGAGTCGCTGATAATCCTAGTAATCCTGATCCTGAAACTCAAGAAACCTACGTTGTTCCTCCAGAACCAGAAAATGTTTCATTCGAATTAGTCAGCAAATGGAAAGATACTGATAATTATTCATTGGATACATCTTCTGTTGGATCTGCATACAATAACGTTAATACATCATCTTTCAGTTCTGAACTCAATGACGACTTTGATATTGATGATCCTGAGATTATTGCTAACATTCTTAGGAACAACGCCGATACACACGTGGTCATTCGTACATTCCGAAATGCAGGAACTCTGTCTTACGTCGTATCATCTGATGGTAAAACTGTTCCTGTGTATGGACCTAATGATCCTGGTGATTGGTTCTGGGAAGTTAACGAAGAAACAATAAATGATGATCTTAAACCGCCAGTATTATGGTTGTCTGGATATAACAATAAAGGAAAATATATTCCTGATATTACTAATCCGGTAGAAGAGGTTACTCTTGAAAGAAAAGACAAACCTATAATACGAGAAGTTACAGTTAAATCAGGCAATTTATATGATTATCATGAAGAAATCATTACTCCTGATAACTGGAAATATTATATCGGTTGGAATAAGAAGGTCGATGGTGATGTAAACGGTTTGAAACTTACCCAAGAATACATGAACACTTATTGGAATCAGCCTAACAAGCAAAAAGAAACTTGGATGGTTAAGATCGATAAGTACGAAATGATTAACGATGACGAAGGCAAACCTCTATATCATAAGCGATTCGACGAAGCATATCAAGATGATGAAAAATTAAAAATAGTTCCTTCTGAGGATTACAATAATTACCAAACAACAAACTATGGTAATGAAGATGATAAACGTACAGCATACTACAATATGATTAAGAATGAACAGAAGAATACTGCTGATGCTTACAAATCAAAGTATACTGTAACTCAAAACGCAAACGGAACTACTCGCTATGATGGAATTACTGAAGAATTTTATAAGTATATTACTGGAGACTGTAAAGACGATGCTGACAAACAAGAAACGATCTACGCAGCAAAACATCCAACAGATCCAGAACCAGGAAATTAGAAACGAAGTAGTGGATTCTTCTAATGGAGAAGAGGAGAAAAAAGTGGAAAAGAAAATTCATTATACACATAATAATTCTACGGATTATTATAAACAAACTAATAATGAACGAGATCCTATGATCACTTGCTTTAACACTTCTATGATAAACGTAGGTCTCGATATCATGAAAATTAACCCGCCTACTGGAAAAGATAAAACCGGCGGTTATACCCAACCAGAAGATCAGTTTGATTGGTATATGCATAATAGTCCTGAAGTTAAAGCTTGGGTAGATGATTACTGTAAAACTGAATGGGTTGCTGATTATCTTAAAGATGGCGGAGACATTCGTGAATTATGGGAAGTTGAATGTTACTGTTTTAATAAATGGATTGGCAGAACAGTATGTAGAATCAATTATCACATGACAAAACATGATTTCATTGAAGAGATTCAAAGAGGTCGTGGTGTTGTAACAACAGGTAAGTTCAGCGGATTTGCCCATGCTGTAAGTGTAGTAGGATTCAAATCTATTATAACCAACTACGATCACGACATTTATTTAACAGGGGACAATATTAGTCTTCCAGTAGATAACGACTGTGCTTTTGTTGAAGAGATGATCATAGACGACTCATATGGCAACCCACTCAATAAATACAAACCTGTGGGTGTTGGTGGAAATGATGTTCATTTAAATGCAATAGATTTCTTTAAAGCTATAAATAAAGATAGCAAACATGAAACCTATTATGGTATAATTTTCGACAAGATAACAAACTAAAAAATAAGCTCCTCCCTATTATAGGGAGGAGTCTTTTTAAGATATTCCAATAAATACCAAATTATTTGGAGTTGTATAGATAAAATCTATCTTACCTTTCTGTACAGCATCTTGGATACATTTATCTACATATTCATCAAAAACCTGCTTATCAGGCTTAAATGATGAATATCTATAAACAATCTGTTTGCCGTGGCCAGGTTTATAAGCCAATCTTCCAACAGAAACATTAATTCTGTCTTCAGGTGGAACATAACCAGGTTGAGATTCTTGTAATTTTCGTTCTGCTTCAACTGCTTCTTTAGGACGACCTTCAAACGATACTACAGCCATAATCTTATTTTTAATCCTCGTATATATTTTTAGAGTTTTATTTTTTATTTTCAATAAGAGATTTGTTAACGACAGGAGTCTCATCAGGAGCATTAAGTAATTCGTCGTATTCATCTATATACATCTTCCCAAGAATATCACCATTAATAAATCTCATCGCTTCAAAGATATCATCCATTGGAACACTGAGATCTGCTTCAACCACGATAGAATCGCTTCGTACAAAGTCACTTCCTTCACAAGGCATGTTACTTACTTTAGCCCCGTAAAGCAGAACTGTTCTGTCGTTTTTAGAATCGTGAAGAACAAGATATCTAGCAAATCTAGGGAAGTTAACAATATTAGTTTCAGTCATTTCACGAAGACTACCTGATCTGTTAACCCAAAGATATAATCCGTTGGCAGTAAAAATAGATTTGTTACTAGCCGGATCGGAATAAACTCTTCTAACCGTAACATCATATACTCTACCAACGCATTCCAGTGGAGCTCCAAGCTTGGTACCGATTTTTTCTAAACAAAACTCTTTGTCTTTTTTAGAAATAATATTTCTTTCAACTAAATCATAGTCAGTTTCCATGTTTTTCTCCTTCTAATATTAGTATTTTACATATTAAAGTTTGTTAAGATATAAAAAAGAAGTAGGTCTTTGACCTACTTCCCTTTGATTTATTTAGCTCTTTCAGTTTTCTTTTTATCGAATACCTTAAGCTGCTTTGCTACTTTAAACAATCCAACACCAGTTGCGATTGCACCGAGACCAATAGCAAAACATTTCAAAGCTTTCTTAACAGCAGTTCCATCATCATCAGATTCATTGAATGATTTAATCAAGTTTTCTGCTAAGATACTTGAAATTGAAGTTCCACCAAGAGCAAGGAATACATTCATCATCGCATTCTTATCTTCAGAAGCCTGTTCATTAATATCTGCTAAATCAGCTTCATACTGATCTTTTGTTGCGATAATTGCTTTTGATACAAGATATTTTGTCAATGTACCGTATTTACTAACAAATTCGTCAGCAGAATCGCGTCCATTAAAGATAACCAATCCAGAATTATCTTGAATTAACGGTTCACCTTTAATAGCATTTCGTTTATTGATGATCTTAATATCAGAAGATACAGTTACTTCATTGTGGTCTCCTTCTGAAGCTCTAGTATTTCTAATAACAGTATTAAGAACAAATACATAATTCACATCCAGAATCTGAGGGTCCAAATTATACTTCTTAATTGTTTCGTCTTTCTGGTCATCGCTTGCTGGTGGCAATCTTGTGATAGATCCGTTGTTAAGACAGTAGAACTGCTCATCAGCATTCAATACAGTTACAGCGGTATAAGATGCATTAATAATTGCGGCCATACCTGACGCATGAGCTTTAACAAGTTTGATAGCCGAGTTACCATAGGCTTTGATTCTAGCGTCTCTTTCAGCTTCGTTAGCAAACAATACACAGTTTGTTTCTTCGATATATGCTGGGTATCCAGGAACAGGAGCTTTGTACCATTTCTGCTGAAGAGAATTGATTGACATATTTTCAATGTCATAACAGTTTACCTGTATTCCGCCGATTGCTCCCCCTGCAACAGCATTATATTCAGGATACAATGTAAACAATGCACCGTTGACATTAATTCCATAGAACGGAGTTGAGCCTACATAATTTTTCATATAAGTTGCATAATTTCCGCTCATAGTATTAAGCCAATTCATAGTATTAACATTATTATTCATTTATGTTAAAACCTCCTATAAGATTTCCTTATTTTCATCTTTCTTCTAATATATAAGTAAAAAATAATTTAATGTTTCAAAGAAAAAAGAAAACTACTCATCAATTACGACTTTCGTTTTCTTTTTGCAGATTTTAATCTGCTTTAGGAGCTTCAGATGACGCTTCTTTTTCTTCTGCAAGTCTAGCTGCTTTCTTTGCTGCTAAATGTTTCTTCTGATAAGCTACAACTTCTTTTCCAACGTTATAACTGCGTATCCCTGTCCAAATAGCAGCTACACCAGTTGTTACACCTGCTGCAACTGTTAATACAGGACCGAAGCCACCATAAGTAGCTTCATTATTTGCAAGCCTAGTTAAACCAGACTTAACAGCTAATACGGCTGTAGCACCCAAAAGTGCAGATGCTGTTGCCTCACCAATTCCTGTGATAACTGGATTCTTCTTTTCAGAGTCATCCAAGCTCTTGTTAATTGATTCTCCTATAGCTCCAAATCCTTCAAAACTGAATGTCATGACATTCCTCCTCAAATAAATTACTTAGTTAATAGATATACTCTCTACAGTATTATAATATGTATGCCGGTCGATGTATTGTTTAAAATCACTTATTCACTACATCAAACGGTGTAACACCTAACTGTGCATTATAATAATACTGTCCTGTAGGTTTATCTGTTGGCGTAAATCCTTTAAATCCTTTCATTTGAACTGGGATAGGCATAAAGAATTGCTGTTGGAACATCAGATAGTTTATAGGCATAATCGGATACATTGGTTGATTTCCAGTAGCTGTACTAAACATCGGTTTAATGCCGCCATCTTGTTTCTTCTTAATATCAGAAGGCTTAATAGATACAGCTTCATTCTTAAGATTACCAAGACTAACCGCACCTCTAGTTCCACCAACAGAGATTGTTCCGCCTGAGAATACATCTTCAATAGGCATAATACTAGTTCTACAAGATTCCTTATCAGTTCCAGCATCATCTTCGATAAAGAATCCATTATGGAGTTTTGTTACCAAATATCCATACTCAGGACCAGTAGTTCGATAACGAACTTTATCTCGATTCATTTCAAGATATTTTTCATTATCATATTTGCTTATTTCAGTATAGATAAAACAAGTGAAATGGAATCGTCGAAGAATATCATATGATCCAGATACATGCTGTCTATCCAATACCTTACATAAGTCAACCATTCCTTTTTGTCTAGCTTCACTAATAGCTGCTGCACCTTGACGGTTCAACTGATGTGCTGTGATAAAAGGATATGGTTTATCGCTTATCCATTTTTCTATACGTCTAGCACGATTTAACAACAATGTTGTTTCATCATTTACTCTAAGTCTAATATCTTCTTCATCAGGTGACATAAGATCGAAAGAGTCCACAATAACTGCTATAACGAAATACTCTTCTTCTTCAAGTCTACGAATCAATTGTTTCAATGTAGACATGTTTACTTTATAGTCACCAGCATTAACCTGAGTAACGTCAATTATACTATCATTAAGAATCGCGTTATAATGATTGAATACTTCATCAAATGTGTTATAGTCATACATGTTTGACTTAGACGCAATAGAGAAATCGCGAGACAAGTCTTCTTTAGAACCGTTCTCAAGAGATACGAATAATATCGTAGGTCTTTTACCAGTTCTGAGGAACTCCTCTTTAAACATATCGGAATTATATTTTTGGATCCATCGTTTAATATTTTCCAACAAAGCAGATTTAAATGTGTTTGTATCAGCCATAAACAAACTTGCTGTTCCACCTAAAAATCCACCTTTAATCGACAGCATCTTATCGAATGCTTTCAGACCTGTATGTAAACACATCTTTGGGGAGTGTTCATATTCGTATGCTTCCTTAAACTTCTCTTTAAATTCATCAGGTCTACTTGTGTGGAATACAGAAAGCTCATCTTCATTACTGTCTGTCTTATTGAATTCTTCATTCAAATCAGAAATGATTTCTCTAAGTTCACTTAAGATTTCATCAAGACTAGATACATTACCGGAACCTAAATCAGACAAAGTATCAGACAATTCATCTTTGCGAATTAAAATCGCTTCATATCTTAAAAATTTATCACACGATTTAACTACTAATTTAGTTTCTTTTTCTGTAGTTTCTGTTGCGTTTAATATTGTTGGAAAGATAATATTATCTTTTACTTCACCAAATTGTTCTCCTAATTCCAAGTTACAATATTCAACAAGGTCTTCAATTTCAGTTGCACCTTCAAGCTTATTTCTAAGAACACACTTGATAGATACAATAAGAGCGTATAACGTTTGATCTTTCTCAAACAAATACATTGGTGTATTTTCTATAAACGTTCTGATATTCTGTAATTTCTTGACTTTTGTGAATTCAGGGTTACTAACAACTTTCAAAACCATTGTTAGAAATCGTTCGCTTAAAAATGACGATCTAAAATCTATATTCTTTTTTCGCCTAGCCGAATAAGTCGTCTTTGGCGGTTCCATATTTTTAATAAGCATAAATTTCCTCGATTTATTAGCATAGTCATGTCTTATTATTGATAAAAGAATATATGATTGAAAAGCTTTTCAATAATTTCAGGAAGTTGTGCTAAAAATACTTGTATCAAACATTGTGCTTCTGGATGTGGTAGTGGAGCATCTTGTTCGTCATCATGTCACACTTGGTGTAGAGTTAAATGTGGTAGTTCTGGAGATTGTCTAAGCGATTGTGGTAGTTGTGCGTCTAAAGCGTGGAACGGGGAAACTGACGGTGGTTGTAGTGGTTAAAAAGAAAAAAGAACCGAGGGATTATACCCTCGGTCTATCAGTTTTTACTTAATAACCAAATATTGTTTTTTCTTTATCATTATCATCATTATCGTCATCTAGTATTCCGAATCTATCCAGCAGATATATAGTAAGTGCAATACATCCAACGAATACACCAAGCACTATAACGATAACACCAACAACAATCCTCAAAACAGACATTTATCCCTCCAATGTCCTTTTATTTAGTATTTTCGGTGCTCCATTGAAAGCCAAATTCCTAAGAATCCAAATCCAAGCGCACCAGCACATAATGCAGTTTTACCAATAGCAGCTAAAATAACAATCATATTTCCTCCTAAATTTTTATCGTTTTGAACTTATAAGACACACCATTTTCTGGTAATTCTCCAAAATCTTTTCCTTCTTCATTCAGATACAAAGTTATATCAAATGTCGACTGGAAAGGTTCCAGAATCTTTTCAAAATATTCTAATTTAAACGTCTTATCATTATCACAGAATACATTAAGTTTACCACCAACAAAACCAGTCATGTTAATCAAATTTTGTATAGTTCTAGCACAACCTTTACGAGAAGCACTTCCTAAAACTACACTGGTGTTATCTTGACCATAGAAGAAGTTTTGTATATTGATACAGTTAAACGAAGATTCTGTTACACATATAATTGGATATGGTGTCAACAAATCTATAGCCATTGGTGGCGTATAAAAATACGGACGTTTAATATTTTGATAAAGATGTATAATAGAAAATCTGTCAAGTCCCCAATCTTCATCTTTTTCTTTATAATGCAAATTTCTAAAAGATATAGAAGTTTTATCAGCAGATACAAATCCGCATCCTTCTTGATCTATTAAAGGTATCAAATCTTTATTTATTCTTGGATTTTCTATTTTATTCATTTTCAAGAACTTAGAAAAGTTCAATACTATTCGGTATTTCTTTATATTTTCATAGTCACTAAAGTCTATTCCTAACCTTGATTTCATGTAGTCTATTTTATGTTGTTCTGCTTTTGTTGGTACAGGATATCGATATTGTATCTTTGAGGTATCGTCCTCCTGAGAAAAAGTTTTGATATATCCTGAATTGGTTGTTGATTTAATGTATTCTTCAACTTGTACATCATAAATGCCTAGTTTACGAAGAATAGTTGGTGATACGAGTCCTGAAGCGGAACACAACTTACAATCGTATACAATCATTTGTTTATGGTTAATTTCTCGTACACCGATATACATGTGGGCAGAATCCTGATGAACTGAGTCTCCACAAATACAACAACGACAAACTCTTAATTCCGTAGGAGTATTAACTGGTTTACTCCTTGGAACAAACTGTAAGAGTTGATTTAATCTATCTATAGCTGGGTCATTAAAAACCATTATATTCTCCAAAAGATATTTTTAAAAGTTAAATCATGGCTATGTTTAGCCATTTCTTTGATTTTAATATATAATATAAAATATTTTTCAGGAAGTTGTTTAGGTCGATGTGGACATAGTTGCGCTTGGTCATGTAGAGCATCTCCTTGTGAAACTAGTTCTGGGTGTTATGATCATTGTGCTGGAAATGGAGGCGGGACTATGTGTGCTGATGGAGGTTGTAATAACTCGTGTGCGATATGTGTTTCGACTTGTTCTAATTGGTGTTGGAATATTGGTGCTGGCTGTGGTTGTAGTGGGGAGAAAATAATCATTTTCATAAAATTTCTCCTTTCTCTATGATAATAATATGAATAAAAATAACGCTAAACATGTTCATGAATAAAAAAATAACCCAAACTATCGATAACTATATTTGTTGGGTCATTTTTTATTGTGAGGTAGCATTTATGCTACAATCCCACATTTGATGTTAGAGAAATAATTGTTCTCTTTCATAAGCGTAATCATTTCGGCTTTGGTAATTTTACCTTCAGCCAACAATGATTTCAAATACTTATGGTATTTGTGCATAGGACTCACCTCCTTGCAGTAAAACAAACTTGGAGGGGACCGGCGGGGTCCCCTCCTTCTTTACTACATTATTATAAGTAAAAGACTATGTTGCTTGAAAAATAACCTACCCTTTATAGGGTAGGTTTAATTGTAGTTAAAAATTGTATCCTGATAATTCTTTCAGCATGTATTGTAATGCCTGAGTCATGTATTTCTCAAACATTTCATTAAAGATCATTTTATAGACATCAGAATCTGTACCTGTGAGAATATTCCAATGGAAAATATTCCATATAGCGCAACTAGAATCTGATCTATCGTTAATGTTGTAATAGTTGAATATATCTATAAGAGCATTAATTAGAGTATCTTTAGACACACCAGGCCTATCTTCGTCATTGAATTCATATAATGCTAACGGATCACAAGAATGAACTCTGCAACCAAATTGGCCACACGTTTCACAATGTCGAGATCTAATGTCTTTAAGAGCATTTGATATATCAAGATTTGTGTGCAAGAGATACGTGAAAAACATCCTGTTAACTTTATCTGCTGACAGTTGGATATCTTTCATTATATCTTCTGCTATATCTTCAGGTTTGAAATTGTCTTCTTCCTTAGTTTTAAAGTTCTTAACAAATTCGTCGATATTAAACTTAGTATAATAGTTAATATCTGATGATACGATTCCTCGTTTAGTTATCTCTTTAGGTTTAAAAACTGGATCCATTATGGTATCCATAAGAAGAACTGATGTCTCAATACTTATCGGATTAGCGATTTTATGACCATCCAATAAGAAAAGCAGAGATACTGTGAATTTGAATATAGGTTTATCCTCATCAAATTTAGGATCTCCGAAGGTTACAATTTTACCAATACCAAACTTATGGTATAGATCATTTTCAAAGATTTCGGCTAATTTAGTCATAAGAGTGTAAGTCTTAGCAATAGCCAAAGTCACATTTTCAAGAGAATTAGGATATGTACACAATCCAAAGAAATGATCATCGATTTCTTTAGAAAGGTTTAGGTTAGTTGAAGCCAAATTCTCTTTATATCCATACAATAAATCAGCCGCAGCAATTTTAATCTTTTCGATTACAGAAAGAGAACGTTTAGAAAACGGTGACTCAAAATCTGCTGATAAGCAAGCGTCTATTTTTTGCATGGTGTCTAAAGGTTTTACTGACGTTTCGACATCCATAATAAGCTCCTAGCGCTAGAAGTTGGTTGAAATTTCATTTATATGTTTTGGGTATATTTTGTTCCTTATAATGGGTATTTTTATAGGAAAAACATCTTTATGACAAACGACTAATTTTTGCGTAAAAGAGGTGAAAATATGGCAACAATGTGCTATTTAAACTTCCCCGCAATTGAAATAAAAACTGCTACTGATAGTATTCTTTATGCCGTTTCGAAGTTTGTTTCTGGTAAATTTCCGCAAAGAGTTATTAAACAAACCTTTGTAGATCTCCAAGATAAAATGCGAGACATATACAAGAATGCTTTGACTTCATATTCAGGTAAATTGTCGGAAAACAATAACTATCAAGAAATGTTGAAAGTTCCTAGGCCTCACATGTTTGTAGGATATACTTTTGATAGTTCTTTTGATAGTACAGAAACAGGATTAGGTGAAACTCAACCTTACATGTTTCCTAACGCTTTCTTTTTACAAGAAAAAATGACTTCGTCTATTCCTGTATTATACGACAAGCAACGAAATATTCAAATCAGAACAAACAATCTGAGAATTAGGGTTACAGCAGAATTTGTTATCACTTGTGCAAACAGAGAAGAACAATTCACCATATATAACTATATACTAAACACGCTTAAGATGTATTATACTATGCCTCTTAAAGGAATACAAGCGTCTTATATTCTTCCTGATTATTTGGTTACATTTATAAAAGATGCTCTTTATGGTGGTGAAGATATTCCTATAGAGGATGTAGATGCAGATTTTGCACAATACATGAAAGAAAACAGTGCAGGAACGATATATCCAGTATTCAAGAATAATAAGAAAACAGACTCTTATTACGAAATGAAATATTATTACAACAGAATTGATTTCAGATTGACTAGTAAACCGCAAATGGACGAAGGTCAAAAGACAAATGAAGCTGCTGATAATTTCTTAATTAGATTTCCAGCAGAAGTTCAATTCTACGTTCCTACTAACTACACAGTTAAGATTCCTGAACTTGTATCTAATGGTGTTGGCGGTACATTCCAAGTTCCTGATTTCATAAAACTCGACGCTATTAATACAGATAATCTTGAAGAACACGTATTAGGCGTTATTAAGAAATACGAAAAAGATCTGTTTCAAGAACCTTCTTTATATGAAAAAGGTTGGGATTTTATATCTAGACAAGAGTTTACTATTATGAACCCTGAAGATTATTTTAATCTCAGAGATATAATGCCTGAAAATCTCTTGAAAGTGTTTGACTACCTAACCCAAGAAGAAAGAAAACAATGTTTTCGAATATACATTTACGAAAACAGAAGAATTCTTGATGACAATAAGTATTGTGAAATAGACGATGACTGGAATGTATTTATACACGATGGTGATACTCTAAAGGTTCATGAAGTTGAAATATACATTCGCGGTAATGATATCGAAAGAATCATAGCTAAACGAAAAAGTAAACAAGAAAAACAAAAGAAATTAGCGGCAAAAGCAGAAGATACTGCTGAAAGTATTAATCGAAAACGACGTTCTTCTGCTAATGTGACTAGAGGTTAACTATTATGGGCGTTACAAATGAAGTAAACACATACGCACAGTTTCCTAACTTAGATCAATTCACTAGTAAAGAACGAGATGTTTTTGTAAGTGAACACGAGTTTGAAACTGTATTAAACCTTATGGTAACCGAACTTGATAATCTTCTTGACACCAGTTCAGGAAATGCTTCTGAAATTGAAAGTCAAAAGACTCAGGTTAGTGTTGCTTTAAATAAATTAACATCTGATATCGAATCTACATTACACGATTTGATAGCACGATATATCAGTCTTATTCAGGACGAATCAAACAAAGTAAGTGCTGCTGAAGAGCGTATTTATTCTCGTATACAGAAAGTAATTCAGGGAATCAACGTAAACGTTCAAAACCGAACAATTACTTATGATACAGTAATGAGTTATAAATTACGTATCTTAGATGCAGTTTACAAATTGTTTGGCGCATTATCTCCATATGCAGACTCAAGAAAAAACGATCCTAAGTATTTCATCCATAAAGATGAAACTGCTATTCTTAGAGACGTAGACGAAGGAATTGGATTCAGAAGCTGTTCTATTGCTCTTGATCCAAGTATCCAACAGGGAGAAGTTATTAAACTTTGTTCTTGGGAACCTATTCAGAACGGAACAAAAATTCCAACATTCTTAGCAGAAGTGATTATATCAGGAGACTTATATGCCTTCAGAGGTTATGTAAGTTCTACTTGTAAAAACCAGGAAGGCGAACGTACAGTAATTTTCGATGCAGATTATTTTATTAATCAGGATCTTCCGTTCTCTGTAAAAACATTCTATGACAAGACAAATAACAAAATGGTACTTGCTCTTGTTTATGATAACACTAATGATAACTTCACTTCTATTGTAAAGATGGATCTTAGTGTAAACCTTCTTGTTGGAGAAAACTTAGTATTTGCACCTAATAGTACAAAGATGGCTAACGCAGGTCTTATTACATTTGGTGTAAGTGCAAATCTCAGTAATCTTGAAGCTACTGCACAAAACGGAAACGTTCTTGTTTCACAGTATAACGATAAAGAAGAATATATTGGTAGCGTAAACAAGACTCTCTATAGAGTTCAAACTGGAACTACCATAAATATTATTCTTAGAGTTCCTGAAGGAAAAGAAGGCGAATATAGTTTGCCTAATATATATAACGATGAATTCGCTGACCTTATTAAAGTAAAGGTCAATGGAGTATATCGTACAATCAGCAACACAGCTGAAACCGATACTCATTTCTATCTGTCTTCTGGACTGTTGAGTATCGAAAACGTGGATGGAGAAGTAGTAATTATAGCTAATGCTGTTGCAACAAAATCTGCTACTCCTGGATTATAATTCTTTTAATAAAGAGGACTAAAATGCCTTATACTTCTGAAGAATTAATTAATGGATTCTATCAAGATAACAACAACTACGAAGAAATTGGCGAACTTCATGCCAATAGTAAACAAGCAGTTGTTGGTCGTATTGATAGTAGATATAATTCAACTAAGAAAATTTCATTACAGGCTCCAGATTCAGACAGATTAATTTATAATTTCTCTTCTGATTCTAAAGTAAATGACGTTGCTATTCGTTCTGCTTACGACAACCTCACTGAAAAAACGATGTTTGTTGGTAAAGATTTTCTTGCTGTATATGATAGCGAATCAGGAAACTTCGTTCTTAAAGAGCCTCATGAAGTACTAAAGATTCTTATTAATCCTTTTGATGCTAAAATTGATGCTGGTCTTGGTGGTCTCGTTGACGAAAATATTACTCACCTTACATACGATCAGCTCGATTTCGTTTGTAAGAGTTTGAAATATGTAGTTTCTGCTGATAAATACTTCTTCATTATTTCTGAACTCAATAATGGTCACAGTGTTATTTGGAAGTTTGATCCAGACACATTAAGGATTAGTAAATTCAGACCTAAAGATTTCTACGATGGTCCTGGCGCAGAAACGATTCTCGCTAAACCATTTATCTATAATAGTGTAATGTATATTTACACTAAAACTACCGAAAATAAAGTAAGAGTTTGGTCTTGTAACGTGAACGATGACAACTCCAATACTCGTTTCGTTTATTCAGACGTTCTTGGTGAAGCAAACGGTATTGGATCTGTTTCAGCCAACAGTTTCGGATACATTATTGATAATGTAAACGGTACCGATGTGATTAAAGCATTCAATATTCACAATGGAGAACTCCGAGCAGTTCATTATCCTATCGGTGATATAGACAGTGTCGTTCAGTACGAAGTACAAGACGTTGAAGGAACTGCTGAAGACTACACCAACAACTCAATCAAATACATCAAGAAAGTTGGATTAACTAATAACGTACACATCATTATGCTTCTTAAAACTGGCTTGATGAAGGTTATCGATAACGGTTATTCTAATGACGCAATTCAGATTAAAACTCGTAGAGGTTTTAATTGCAAAGCTTTTGTAAAATATTTAGAAGGACGTCTTGATGGAGAAAATCACAACTATCCTATTGTGAAATTGTACAATGACGTTGGAAAATGTCGAGTACTTACAAGCGATGAAGGACAGTACAATTATGGTACTCTCAGTACATCAGGTAACGCTGCTGTTGATGTAGTAGCATTTACAGACAAAGATGAACTTCTTCTTAACTTTGAGAATGCTTATGATATCATAGGATACACTGAATATGGTAAGAAAACTATCATATTTGGATGGTTTAATGAAAATGGAGTAATTAAACCTCTTATTAAAGAGATTGATCCTAAAAGAGAAGGATATTCTGTAACTGAAAAGACAGTAGAACAGTCTGAAGTAATTCGTCCTTTCCACACAGGTCTTGAACCTGATTCTGGTATCAGTATAGTTAAGAATGTTCCTTTTGGAAACACTAAAACTGTACGCGTAAAAGTAACACCACATATTGGTGAAGAAGCTAAAGATAATGAAGATCTCTATTTCAGAGAATCTAACAATCTTAACGAAGACGGAAAATACACAACAGGATCTGTCCTTTGGAACGCTCTTAAAGAATCAGGAATTCCTTACAATACACATGTAAGAACAATCGGACGCATTATACTTGATGGATACGACATTCCTATCGAAAGTGTTCTTATTACTCGTCCTGATGAATCAAAAGACTACGGAAGTGTTCTTCTTTCTTTTGATAAATTATTTGATATTACTGCTCTTGACCAAAAATATTTAAAACTTGGTAACGTTCTTTATCCTGGAATTTTATTTAAGAACAACAAAGGATTCTTGAACGATGCAATGATTTCAAATGTTTACAACATCGACAGCACATTTGCCTACGACGATGCTAGTAATGGTCAGATATTTGAAGATCTCTCACTTTCTATCAAATCAGCTATTATTCTTAATGATACTGAAGATCCTATTATGATTATTGCTTCTAGTAATGGTAAAATCTCAAGTATCAATATGAACACTGGTAGTTATATTACTGCTAGCGGAACTGAATTTGGTGAGAATGCTCCTAATATCACAAGTAGAGACATCCCATATAACTGGGTTAAAGATGGTGAAATTGTTGCTCTTATTAAGAGTAATAGTAAACCTGCATTCTTTGTTCTCTATGCTTCTGGTAAGATTGTAGAAATACATTACGCTAATCAGTTTGTAATTTCTGTTATAGAACATGGACATTACGTTTCTGAATCTGACGGATATAATCTTGACACAGTATATGCTGTTAAAGGAAATACTCTTGCTTATTATATAAATGATGGAAGCAAGAAACTTAATCTCTTTGATCTTGATTCAGCAACAACTATTTCAGATAACTTAGACGATTTCATTAGTCTTCCTAGTGCAAATAGTCTTTATATTAACGTAAACGGAGATTTCTTCTATATCCACGGAACAAGTCTCATTAAGTTTAATCCTATTGCTGGATCTTATACTACTTTTGCTAGCAATCTTCCTTCTGGTTCTAACATGTTATGTTACGATTTCAATGATCGTATTTATATTTCTAATGGAACAGAATTGAAGTATGTTGAATTATCAACAAGACAAGTTCAGGCTAGAAATATTGCTGGAATAGATTCATACAATGGATTCTTGGTTTATTATAACAATAAGCTTTATACAGTAAATACTGCTGGATATATTTGCTACATTGAAGACGACGATTCAGTTGTTGTTACAGAAACCGAATACGATTACAACTCTAGAAAACTTAAACAGATTTACTTTGATGAAAAAGAAGTAGATCTAGTTTTTGTAACTAGTAGTCTTGTTACACGTCTTATTATTTCAAACACAAATGATATTTCTACTTATGGATATGGCATAAACACAACAATCAATACAGATTGCTCTATCTATTATGACGGAAACAAATACAGATATGTTGATTCTCCAGTAGATCACTCTGTTACGATATCAGATGTTATTCGCGAAATAACTAGCGAAGCCTCTGTTCCTTCTAGCAATGGAGAAGAATTTATTGGATTCAATAACGATATAATTTATATTCGTTACAACAACATGGTTTATGCTAAAGATCTTAGAAAAACTTTGCTTAACTATATCAACCGTCTGTCTAATCACAATATTACCCTCAGAACAGAAAACACTAAACCTGTTACTGCTCTTGGGTTTATTGATAATGGAAACTCTATTGCTATTTGTTTCAACGACGGTGCTATTGAAAGCGTATATCTACCAGAGTACAATGCTACTGATGGTTATTATGCTTCTAATTACGGAGATATCATCGAGAACTATTCTAGAACTATCTTCGAACAGCACTCTATAACATTGGAACCAGAAGAACCTGGTGAAGCAGTGGGCGAAGACGAAACTATTTCTCTTGCAAATATTCCTAAGCCTAGTAAAATGGGATATTCTTTCATTGGTTGGAGTGATTCACCTAGTGAAGAAGATATGATTTCTATTAACCAGGCTGCTGCTAGTGATAGGGAGTTACATAATGGAGATGTGATCTATGCAGTATACAAAGATAACCATGAAGAATACGTTGACAGATGTGTTACTCGAATGTATGCTAAAGCAGGAGAATTCTTCAATACCGGTGTAATTTCTATTAACCAGATAAAAGACGATATTTATTTCCAGTCTTCTGATAAGAGTATCAGATGGGCTAACGATATTGGTGTTTTCTTTGAAGGTCACGACGAAAATTTCACAGGAAAGAACACTTCTAAGACTGGCGTATATAATGGAAATAAACTTGCTTCCAAGTTGTTCATTAATGGCGCTGGAAGTATAAATATAGGAAAATACGTTTTCTATATCAACGGTTACAATCCTTCAGACACTAATCCTCAAACAACCGTTCATAACGGAATTGTTGTATACGATAGTCAGAATGACGAATACTCGGTAATGAGTAAAGGTACAGATAAACTTCACGGTACTATTCTGTCAAGAATCTTCCCATTCTGTTATTATTATAATGGATACATTTATATCTTCGGTGGTCTTAAAAGAAAAGATATTCACGTTGACGGAAACAACTACAGTAAGTTCAATGAAACTTATAAAATCGAAAGATTTGATATCAGAACCGGCGAAAGTGTTATTCTTGCTGCTAAATATGGACCTAATGGGCATGATCCTGATACTGATGATAATTATTCAGACATTAACACTATTAGGCATTTGAATTATGAAGAAAATGCATATTTTGATGAAAATCATCAAAACGACAAAGTGTTGACTGGTATTATAATACATGCAGAGAATTTTGAAGGCGAAGGTTATTACTATAGATTTTCATTAACATCTGAAAATGCTATTTGCGAATACGATTCTAATGATTCTAACCAAATGTTTGAAGATACTTTAGCTGAATTAGGATTTGATAAAAATACACGTTTCTATATAGGAAAATCAGACAGAAACGAAGACGATTTTGGTATACGTTGTAGTAATAATATTTTTTATGATCTCCCAGAAGAAGCAAAACTTAACGGTTTTGATATAACAGAACCTTTTAAAGTCGATGATCATATAGAATTCTTAATTAGAACTTCTAAAGAATTTATTCGTCTCGCTTATTATAAAACCGACGATCATGATGGTGAATTTGTTGAGATGTCTAGAGTCAAATACTCTGAGAATAACGCTCTAAACAAATTATATTTTACTCCTCTTGAACACTGTAAATATCACGTATCTAAGCTTATGAATGTTGGTGAGAATGGAGAATTAATGTTGGACAATGCTCCTATTATCAGTTCTTCTATACTCAACTACACTTATGCTTATGGAAAACAGATATTCAAACCGTTTGATCAAGAATTCTTTGAGATCCTTTCTGAAAGAGAATGGACTCCTAAAGGAGAAAATCTAGCTGTCGAGTTTGTAGATAATACAGAGTTCTTATTCAATATAGAAGACGGTAAAAAACTCAAGATTAAAAAGATATCTGCCGACGGAAGTACTTCTGAAGTTTCGACAGGAATAAACGGCGACAAAGTTCACACCGTTGTTGGTTCAGATGATATTATCACTTGTTTCATTACTAGAAGCGACGATATTAAATTGACCAACATTGTATCTTATAGTATAGATAAAGGAGTTGCTGTTTCTAGAAACTTTACTGGTGAATATCGTGCTCCTGATGTGTTCTTCTACGAAAGCATTACTAAAAAGATTTTCGCAAGCACAGGTACAAGTGTATTATGTTTCACAGGAATAGATATCAATTCTTTGGATGCTGGTCTTGGCGTTTCTATAAGTGAAGCAGAAATTGATGGTGTTAGAGGTTTTAATTCAGTAGATGAAAACCACATAGCTCTCTTCAATGTATTACATGATAGTGCGAAAACAAGAATTGTAACCGATACTTGTAGATTTGATACTATTAGTGGAGCAATCGTTGGTGAAGATAATTACTCTACTTTAGATATAAATCTCGATACAAGCGATAAAGACATAAAAATTGTTCAGGTAAACGGTGAATTTATTATTGTTTGTAATGATAATGAATATCTGTTTATTGACGACTCAAATAACGTTGAATCTGTCAATAATAAATCTCCTGAAAATCAAGCAGTTTATCAAATTGACGACGACGGAATTAGATTTATTTCTGGTTCTAAACGTTACAAACAGTTCAGACTGCAAAAAGAATTTCTTGCTGGAACAAACATCATTCCTATCGGACAGAATTTCAGTAAGCTCGATAATGCATACATTACTCAGAATGATTCTGAAATATTTGTATATGCTAACAGAAATATCTTTGCTATTGATAAGAAAACAAAAACTGTTTCTACTTATGAAGGAACAGACGGATCGCTTGTTAATTATGGATACGACTTTAAGATTGTAGGAATTGCCGCAAGCAATAACTCTGTGTATTTGTTTGATGGTGTCAATTCTATGGTAATGAAGCTTGATCTTGAAAGAAAAGTTCTTTCTAAAAAAATCAATATGCATAATCTTAATTCTACATCTAACGTAGTTTCTGATATGCATGGAGACATCGTATACTTTGCAAACGAAAGTTCATTGTATAAGATCGTTAATGATGAGATCATCTTTATCGCTTCTGGTCTTACCGAATTAAACATCACATCTTTGAGATATATAGAAAACAACGACACTATTAGATACTCTGCTATCAATAATAATGGAGACGTTGTTAAGATATATAGCTTCAACCTTTCAGATTCTAGTATAACTGAAGTAGGAAGTTTGAACACTCCTATTCGTGCTGAAAATAGAATTACTGATTATGCTAATATTGGCATGAGACGGTATTCGGCTAACTTTGCACTTGACAAATACGGTAATCTGACTATTGTTGGTGGAAGCAAGAGCTCTGTAGATTATAATCCTACACACGTTACTACTATTGACGGTACTAACTTCAACAACTTTATTGAAACCGTCGCAGATGAAAACGCTAAGAAAATGGTTGCTCTTCGTACAATTGTAGATGATAACCATATGTATTCTCTTGGTATTGGAAACAATGATGTAGTAAACGTAGTATTCTCTAATAGAAACGAGAATGATATAAAAGGAACTGCCGAATTTAAAGTAGGTTCTGTTACAGACAATAAACGTTATTTCACACACAATAACGAGTTATTCTGTATTGAGGTCGCAGCAAACTCATTCAGAGTTATGAAATATAACAAAGAAATTAAAGAGTTTGTCATTTACTCTCCTGAAGCAATTGAAAAGACAGGAACTTATGTTTCTAGTCACGCTTATTCAGACGGAACGATGTATGCTGTATTCTTGACCACTAATGGTGGAGAAATCAAGTTTAATGTAGTATGCTATAACCTCAATACAAAGAAGCACGTTTCTAGTGTTACAGAGACAGTATATACTTCTCTTAATACTAGCATTGGAAGTTCTCTTAAGATAATCGATAATGGTTCTTGGAACGGAAAGTATTTCACTACTATTCTTGGAACTGGAACTGTATCTGATAGTATCTTAGTTACAGTAAACGTTTTGAAACTTGAAGGAATTAAAGTTCTTGGAAGAACTATTAGCTCTTCTGGTGGAATCAATAACAATTCTGCTGTATATTTCAATGACAAACTGTATAGCTTTGGTACAGAGAACAATGTCTATAAGACTAAACTTACAAACATCGACTTGAACAATACAGAAATTGTTAATGTAACACAGGTAGCTAATGGCGGTATCAAAAATGATAGAGTCACAGGTTCTAGTACAGCAATAGTTTCTGGTTCTCGCATGGTTGTAACAGGCATTTATGAACCTAGTGAAATCTCAAATGTTAGTAGAAAATTCGCTGTTTCTAATACAGAAATTAAACAGAAATCTTTGAATAACAATAAACTTTTAATTCTTCCTGATAATAGAATTGGTATCGGAAACGGTAACAACTCTAACTCAGAAGCGCCTACAGTTTATGATATAGCCAAGACACCTGTGAAATCTATTGAGTTCTCAAACGAACTTGCTATTAGAGTTTACTCTGGTGTTAATGAAGATATTATGGTTTCATTCAACCCTAATACAAACGATGTGTATTACAGTCTCAAGATTTCTCGCGAATACGGTTCTTCTATTAGAGATCTGGTTAAACTCAATGACAACAGTTATGTGGTTCTTCACTCTGATACTCCTCGCGTTTCTACTCTCGTAATTAATACGAATGGAACACTCTCTTTCAAGAGATACGACGGAGTTCTTCTTGGTGAACCTATTAACACTGGAACAAATATACATACTATTCAGGAAGCAGACTTTACAATGCTCTTCGATAGTGAAATGGACGAATACGCTTTGCGTCAGGAGTCCGTTTAAGATAAAATAGGCTAAGGAGTATTTTGATGCAAACAAGTAGAAACCCTAAAGTTCTAAATAAAGTATTAAAATATAAGCTCCGACCTATTCTTGATAAAATAACTCAACTTGAAGGTGTGCAGTTGGATAACAATGCATATATCCAAAATATCACCTCTCAAGTTGAGAATATGAAAGAACAGGCAACTGAAGAGCTTGAAAATTATAAAACCGCTTCTGCTAAGTTGGATACTTCTCTCAGTAAAGCTGATAAGAATTTGTCTAACTTAATCAAGAACACATTGTATAATCCTAACTCTACTACTAAAACAGGTGGTGGAGGAAGTAGCGGTGAATCAGGCGAAGAAGAAACAAAGCTGATTACCGATAAAGGAATCGATGCTGCATGTTACGGATTAGTAATTGACGGTATCGATTATTCTATTTACGGTGTAACCGGTAAAGGTATCGCTGTTGGTGTAAATCCTGGAACAGAAAATGAGTATGAATGGAGAAACCCTGCTAACGATATAGACACATTCCCTTCATATTACATTAACGATATCTTATTTATCAATACAAACGAAGTGTTGATCGCAACAAATAACGGTATAGTTCGATATCTTATGAAAGAAAAGAGCTACACAGTTATGGATAAGAGTTTCGGTATTCCCCACAACACCGTATACAGAGTTATTAAAGTACAGACTTCTGACGGAACCTTCAGAGGATATATGGCTATGACAGAAAGAGGTATCGCTTTCAGTCCTGACGCTAGACGTTGGACAGTAATAGCTTCAGAATTCACTGAAAGTTGTATCTGTGTGGCTAAAACTAATCTCATTGATACTCCTCAGAGTATTGTATTTATCGGAACAGCTTCTGGTGTTTATTACTTTGATATGGACAAATTCATTAGTGAAGATGTTCGTGAGGTTAAAGAAATACCAGGATTAAACCTCATTCTTCCTTCTACTTATATCAACGGTTTAGCATATGACGTAGATAACGATGTTTTGGCTTTTGTATCATTAAGTGGATTAACAGTAGTTAACGGAGCAAAAGATCTTATACAATCTGGTGAAAAGGTTTCGAACGTATCCAGAGTATCTATGTTTAATGCCAGTAACGGTTTAAACACCAGTTCTTGTTATGATTGTATTTATACAGTAGATAACAAGCTCGTGGTGTGTACATCTAATGGATTAAACATCACTGCGGATTATTCTAGTTTCTCTACTATTACTAAATCCCTCAATACTTACAATCCTGAAAGTGGCGAGTTGTTAAATTCGTTTATATGTAACAAAATTGTTAGAAAATCTAGTAATAAATACACTGTATTACACGGTGTAGGACTTACAGAAGATATAACGATATAAAATAAGCTCCTCCCAATTAAGGGAGGAGTCTTTTTATTTGTTCAAATCATCGAGGATTTCTTTTTCTTCTTTATCTATAACATGTTCATTCAACCAAGCTATAGAATCAACCGATAAAAATCCTTCAGCCACCACTTTATTAAATTCTTCTCTTACTTCTGGGATATTAAAGATTACAAATCTTCCTTTTCCATTATGCATAAGTTCAAATAACTTAGAATAGATTTCCTTTGTAGCAGTTTCTACATCAGGATATTTAAAGAAAACGTTTATCAACCAGGCATCTTTAAATAACTGATATTTATCTGGTTTACGAAGATCTTTCACGATTCCGCCAGCGTAAAAATCAATAGTTTCTTCTACCTGTCTATGAACGTCATCGTCACATTCAAACTGAATATACAAAATCATAATTCTATTATATTCTCCTTAGATAAAGCGTTCTTATGTTGACTGGATATCTTTTTCTGAATTTCAGGATCTCTAATCTTCCCAATCATACTAGTTTGCGCAGTGTCAAAACACAAGTTAGTTCTTACCAAATACAAATTATTAGCTTGACTATTCTTTATATCATTATCTATTGCTAATACCTGATAATCACAAACTGCTGAAGCATAATATTTAAGATCAGAATCTCTATTAAGAACTTGAACTTTATCAAAGAAATTATTTCTCATCTGTTGTATGAGACACTTTCTAGCAAACATAGTCAAAAGTTTCTTAATATCAGAAGTATAAGTTTTGATTTCATCAGAAAGATAGAACTTTCTTGTTGAAACACCTTCTCTCTCGAATGCAGACAATGTAGTCATAACAATATAATTTGCTAAAACTGTCTTTAATCTATCAAATGCTAATCGTTGTTCATCGTAAATTTCCTGATCGTGAGACGTAGGATATTCTTTAACAAAACGTTTAACTACTGTGTTATATAGATTAGAATCCTCAAGTGAAAGTGTTATTACATATTCAAATTTTTCATTTTTATTTTTCAAAGATTCATCGTCGTCTGAAATTCGTTTATGCACAATTACTCGCTTTCGTTTTATAGGTTTAATTCTAACCACAAAGCTACTTTCATATTTACAACCTATAAAAACCTTAATCTCAAACTGATCATCAAACGTTCTCATACAATATTCTTCAGAATGACTAGAATTCCTTGTAAACAAATTTAACAATCCCATTTTATTCTCCCTTTTTAATTTTACATTAAAAAGTTAATAATCATTTACATTCGTAGGAAGTTGTAGTGGATGTAGAACTTCTTGTAGTGAAGCTTGTAGTAATAACGGAGGTTGCTCTCCTAAATGCTCTAGTTGGTGTTATACAGGGTTTTGTCAAGGATCTTGTGTTTATAATTGTCAAGGTTGTACTTATATGTGTAATATAAGCGGTGGCGGATGCGGAAATACCTGTACGTCTGGTGGTTGTAGTGGTTAAAAAGAAAAAAAATAACTCTACTAACACTTTTGTGCTTTCGAGTTATTCTGAATCACTTCTGTTTAGCGACTTCATAAACCGCATTCACAGATTCGAAGTTAAATGCTTCTGGATGATCTGTGTTTATTTCAATCTTAGCGATCCTTCCTAATGAATCTCTTTCAACAGATTTTATAGCATCAGGTTTTGTGAAATTAAACTTCATGTCACTAATCTTATCTGGATTTAACCTTTCTTCAATCTTTCTTGAAAAATCAAATTTCATGTTTGATGTTTTGTCAGGATTAAACGAACAAGGTTTATTTGAATTACCAGTAAGATTCTTTTCATGTGTTTTAATTTCATTGATTTCTCTAAACATAAATACCTCCTAAGTATTCTCTACAATAATAATATGAACGTCGAACACTATATAAAATAAATTCCACTACAACCACTATTACAAGAAGCAGCACAACCAGCGTGTCCTTGAGAGCAATCTCCATTACATGCTTGCCAACCACAATGTGCGGTCCCACAAGTTGAACCATTATACGTCCAAAAATTACAATCCCAAGCACATCCAGCACACGATTGGCATACTCCTGAACAAGCTGTTACTCCATAGCATGATTTAGTACAACCTTCCATACATGCACTAAAACAACTTCCTGAACAAAAAGAAAAAATAACTACTGGGTGGAATTTCCACCCAGTTTTAACTATTCTTCTTTGTTCTTTTTCTTAACAGGAATCAATAATCCAATTAATATTCCTATTAATATGCAAACCAGTATGTCCATTTTTAATTACTTACTCCATATATCAACTCTTCTGGTTTATTTTCTTCACATATCTTAGTCATAACGTCTGTCTCTGGAAGCTTTTGTGTCGCTGCTATATAAGCTAATGCTCCAAAAGTATCATCGTATTTATTATTACCATTTCTACGATTCATCTCTATCAACGTTTCTCTCAACTCTTTATCATTATGTGAAGTTCTTATACCAAACTCGTGTTTTTCTCGCATAAATTTCTTTCCTCTATTGCTTTTCTTATCCAATAGTATCTGTCTGGGATAAATATTCTTCTTAGAATCTTATCTCGGTTTTTAATCGACAAATAAACAATTGAATAAACTAAATAATAGATAATTTGATCGAATATATTTCTTTCAACCTTAAAGTAATATCCGGTTTCAAGTTTACTTGGTTTAAAATCTAAACTTGCCCGGCTAAATAATCCCTTATGACATCTAATAGATTCAAACTTATCTTTATCGTTTAGTTTAGGGATACATCCTATTGGCATTAGTATTTCAGTTTCCATCAATAATTATCTCCTAAAGCTCGCCAATCATCATCTGTGAAATTAGCATACATTTCTTCAGTCTTCTTTCTAGCAGCTTCTTTTTCTTCCTCAGACATCGTAGGTTCAATAAATTCGCTCATTAGACTAAAATCTGGCTCAGCATAGGTGTTCATTTCTAAAGTATTCATTTTAAATGCACTCTCCTTTAATTACACGGCTTTGATACAATTAGCAGCAATATAGATAAAGTATATAACTCCTGCTACAATTATTTCAATGCCAAAAATACCGATGGAAACTTCAAGTATTTTATTTGAAAAGAACAGCACAACATCATTTATATTATCCATATGCCATAAAACATTATCAAAAATGCTATCTTTATAATATTTATTGCGTAATGCTAAATCTATTAATCCACTAAATAGATATAATAGCAATGAAACACCTGCTATTATGAATATTATAATATTGATTTTAACAATAATAATCATAATGACACTTCCTTCTCTTTAAGCGAAGATAGAGATGCAGATTTATAAGGTTCAATAACGAAATATTCAGAGCCAACACCTTTAACATATATGTTTTTCAATATTCGTAAAGTTCTATTTTCGAAATTAGCTCTAGCTTGCTTATCCATCTGCTGGTATTCTTTTGAAGTAATAAATTCTTTTAATTTTTGTGCATATTCAATCATTGAATCTAAAGTTCCAACTTTAGCATTATACACATTAAGAACACTTCCTAAATCATGTAGCTTCGTCAATAAATCGATGTCTTTTACTGAATCTAGATGATATTGACAAGCTAATTGCTGTGCAAATCTAGAATCTTCCAATGTGCACTGAATCTTCTCTGTTTCTTCCATTTATTTCTCCTTAACCCATTCTTTAAATCTTTTAAAACAATCGTCACAAAGATCAAAAACTTCACCGTCAAAATCTTTATACGAGGACCTAGCCTTAAATATAATCTCATCCGCAAATTTTGCGTCATCTGAATTTATCGGAGGACGACCTGCTCCTAGATATGGTCCATAATCTCTTACATAATCTCGATGGACAAGCTGTGTTCTAGATGAAATGCTTCCTATACCCAAGAATCCTATTAATGGTCTTTTTTCATACCCACTATCAGAAATTTCTTTACCACACTTATCACAATATATAACAGGACATTCTTTTTTCTCATAATGAGTTCTACTCTTTATCATTTTTAACTCCTTTTTTCATTTTTTTGTTTTTACTCCCATAAATATACTTGTTTTCAAGACGGTGTTTTGTAAATATTACTGTCCTATCAGACGGTTTATTGATATTATGATGGAATATTTTAACGTCTTCACCAGACGATTTACAAATACAACAATATTCAATTGGCCCCATGTTATAAGGAAGAGTCCATCTGTTGCATTTCTTACAAAACAAAGTTATCATTTCATAAGGTTGGAAATCTGAATTACGATATTTTACAGCGTTTCCACAATAACTAAATCTAAGACGTCTATTTAGTTTATGCTCACCATGTTTTATTTTAGAAGTTTTAGTAGCATGATTTATATGAGTAATTATTGCTCTAGTACAATAAGCATCTTGTTGTATTTCTACATTTTTAGATTCGAGATCATTTAGAGAAATACCGTGTGTTTCTAATAATTTACCTAACGCTTTTGTTGTCATATATTACCTCACTTATTAGTTAAATAATATATAAAGAAAAAAGAAGCCGACACCGAGGCCTGTTTCTTATATATTCTTCATTAAATAAATTATACCACTACAACCACTAGTACATGCTGAAGTGCATACGCCAGAGCAACCGATAGTACAACCAATATGACAATACTCCCAAGCACATCCCGGTGTACAACTAGGATCGCAAGAAGCAGAACATGAGTTCGCGCCAGAACAATGTCCAGTACATGCTATACGATAATGACACGCCGACGAACAACTATGACCACAATATCCAGGCCAATCGCGATCCTCACCTGAGCTAGTAGTACAAACTGACGCTACACAACTTCCTAATAAAAGAAAAAGAGGAGCTCAAAAGAGCTCCTCTTATAATCATAAAGATTCGTCAAAAATGTGTTCTAGACCTTACTGGTTAGTCTCGTATGTAGTAGAATCATTATCAGTAGAGCTATTAATTATAGCGTTGCCAGCTTTATACAAAACACCAGCGTCTCTATATGAAGCGAATGCACTCCACGTACCACCATATCCAGCAATACTTACAGGAGCACGAGTAAACTCGCCTTCATTATCTTTAATGTAATATTCATTACTTTCAACGAAGGTTTCTCCAGCAGCTACCTTAATCAAAGCTTTACCGTCCATAGCTACAACCATATTACCAGTACTTTCATGGAATGTATCAGGAGCACGAACACGGCCAGAATCAGCAGGAATAGCGTCGGTACTAGTTACACTACTAGTTCCTCCGCTCGTTACCATAGCACGTTCTTTATATTCACGTTTAAGCATATACAAAGTAATATTACGAACAGTACCCTTACCTCTAGAACCAAGAGCCGCATAGAAAGCATCAGCCTTAGTAGCAGTAGGATCGTTTTCATAATTATACTCGGTATAAATATATGGATCGCCATCGACACCAGAACCCGAACGAGTATAATAGGTTATGCCTTCATCATACTCAAAATCTTCAGGAACAGGAACATATTCATTCTTATTCAAGATAGATTCTTTACCGAATTCAAATGCCTTAGGAGTTTTGACTATAGTACCACTACCGTCAAACTCACCATTATATTTACGCTCATGATTTTCAGACGTATAAGGAGCATCATTCAATGCGCCAGGTGTAGTAGCGAAATCGTTATCATATGGAGTATTAGGGAATGAAGGATCATATCCATCTTTTCCTTCAGCTTTAGGACCATAATCGTCGGTACCTCGTTCAAATTTTTCACCAAGTGTATGAGGAGGTTCAGCTTTAGGATTAAGATCAAATACCTTATCCTTAAAAGTAGCAGCTTTAGTAGTCATACCTTTACAACCACTTTCACAACCAAACTTACAAGCGCTTACACAAGTATCATTACAGTTATTTATGCATGATGTACCACATGCATCATAACATGTATTACTACATCCTACAGAACAAGTCCAAGCACAACCATCATTCTTACAAGAACCTAAACAAGAAGTTTGGCACTTATTCTTACAAGCTTCAGATGAACACTCAGAATAACAAGAATTATCACAGGTGCCAACACAAGCGCTTCCGCAACCGAACTTACAAGCAGTATCAATACACTCAGTAGAACATGTATTAGCACATTTAGCTTCAGTACAGCTACCGCCACAAGAAACGTTAGAACAGTCAGCAGCATTTCCACAGGCTCCGCTACACTCGGTTGAACAACCGTTTGAGCTACACGTATTTATACAACCGGCATCAACACATGTGCTTCGGCAAGTAGTCTTACAAGAATCACCGGTACAGTTAGCAGAACAAGAAGATCCACAAGAGGCGTTCTTACAAGATGTATTACATCCAGTAGAACAAAGTGATGATCCAGAACCACTAGAACAGCCTCCAGAACAAGAAGCAGAACCACTAGTACCGGAAGAACAAGCTCCCGAACAGCCTCCACCACATGCACCAGACGATCCGGAACCACTACAACCACCAGGACCATAACTTCCACCTCCACCTGTTTCATA